>Ga0180009_10001718_pt1 | contig 26476 bp, 20 predicted proteins | sample OS_PC_MetaG_FD_123537 | JGI IMG/M metagenome (GOLD analysis project Ga0180009, IMG submission 123537) | Groundwater microbial communities from the Aspo Hard Rock Laboratory (HRL) deep subsurface site, Sweden - OS_PC_MetaG | ecosystem: Environmental > Aquatic > Deep subsurface > Groundwater... | reverse complement strand
CCCCCCAACATCTTGATCGGTAGTGCCGCTGGATTGTCTTTCTTGGACTTCATTGTTAATTTGGCTCCAATTGTCGCCTTGTTATTCATAGTATTTTTACCCTTTTTCAAAATAATCTACGGCAAAAAAATCAAAGCGGATAAGGCCAGTATGAAGCAAATCATGCGGCTGGACGAAAAAGAGAGTATAACCGATACAAAACTGCTGCGGAAATCGTTGGCGGTGTTGGCTCTGGTCATTCTCGGATTTTTCTTGCATGGTTGGCTGGGAATGGAGGGCGCCACCATTGCCCTTTTCGGCGCTGGTTTGCTGCTCCTGCTTGATCGGCAAAATCCGGAAAAAGCTTTGCATGAGATCGAATGGACCACAATATTTTTCTTTATTGGTTTATTCGTGTTAGTTGGTGGCCTAGAACACACCGGGGTAATCAGTTGGGCCGCTACTAAGTTGTTATCTTTGACCGCTGGTAATCTAGCCGCCACCGCTATAATTGTTTTATGGGGTAGTGCTATTTTCTCTTCTTTTGTTGATAACATCCCTTTTGTCGCCACCATGATTCCGCTAGTACAAGAAATGGGTGGAACATTCACTAATCTCAATCCACTCTGGTGGTCACTGGCTCTGGGAGCCTGCCTGGGTGGTAACGGGACTTTGATTGGCGCTAGTGCTAACTTAGTAGCCGCCGATATGGCCGGTAAGGCCGGTTACAAAATTAAATTCATCGATTTTATGAAAATTGGCTTCGCTGTGATGGTAATCTCGGTGATGATAAGTAATGTTTATATCTGGTTGCGGTATTTATAATAAACAGGTCGTCAATCTAACAAAAACAAATGTCTAAACTGTTAACTCCCCTCCTTATTCTCGCCACCGGTCTATTTCTACTCGGTGCTGGCTGTCAAAAGGAAGAAGAAAAAACGTCGGAATATAAGCAAGAACCAGAACAGACTCAGAAGCAAATCCAGGAACAAGCAAAGCTGCCGGAAGAACAGGAAGATTTGGCTGTCACTGCCAAACAAGAGTTTGAGCAAACTAGAGCTCAGCAAAAAGATTGCCAGAAATATGACTGGGCTAACCGCGAAGGCCCTTACAACAACAAGATTTCTTACGCCACTAGTACTGACTTATTGAGCTGGATCGATTCCGAAAAAACTTTAACCGAACATGCTTCAGTGCCCGGCGCAGTTTATCGGGACGGGACGATTTATGTCTATTTTGTCGATGTCTCCGAGAAATGCTACCCAGAGAAACTCGGACTAATAAAATCAACTGACAATGGCATCACTTGGTCAGCCACAGAGACAGCTTACATTAAAGGTTTAGGCACCAAAGTAACAGCTGATCCCGCTCCCATTCTTCTAGACGATGGTCGAATTAGATTATTTTACTTTGATATTAGCGTAAATCCAGCTCCGGGAACCAACTTTGAGATATATTCGGCTATTTCTGAGGATGGAGTAAACTTTGTCCAGGAGGATGGCGTACGTTTCTCTAACCCTGGCACGCTTGACCCAGATGTAATTAAGGTTGGTGACACCTGGCGACTTTATACCGGCGATGTGGAAAATGATTCTACTGTCTCGGCTACTTCCTCTGATGGCTTAGACTTCACCAAAGAAGGAACAGCTTTTGGCGCCGGAGCAGTGCCTGATGTATTTTACAAAGACGGCACCTATTATTTGTATACGGCTGGTATTAACATCGCCACTTCCTCCAACGGTAAATCATTCACCGCTACCGGTAAATCATTCCGTACTCAAATGGGAAAGATCACCGCTGACCCTTCGGTGATTGAATTAGCGGACAGATCTTATCTGATGATCTATAAATATCAAGAAGAAGGGCCAAACGGATCAGGCTCGGGCGGACCAAGCGGACCTCAACCGCCTCCTCCAACCAATTAGTATGATTGCCATTCTCCACAATATTCGCAGCGCCCATAATGTTGGCTCTATTTTCCGTACCGCTGATGCGGTTGGGATTGAGAAGTTGTATTTAGGTGGCATCACGCCAGCTCCGCTGGATAAATACAAGCAACCGGTGGCTAAAATAACTAAAGTTTCGCTGGGTGCGGAAGATAATGTTGACTGGGAAAGTCGGAAATCTATTGTAGAGACGATGGTCAATTTGAAAAAGCAAGAATATCAGCTACTAGCAATCGAACAAGCGGCTGGTTCTGTGCCTTATCATCAATTACAACCATCGCCGGCCGAATTGGCAAAAATAGCCTTAATAGTTGGCAACGAAGTAGATGGTTTATCAGCTGAGATTTTAGCCGAAACAGACAAAATCCTTGAAATCCCTATGCAAGGCCAGAAAGAATCACTAAACGTGTCTGTCGCTTTCGGAATTGTTGTTTTTGCGCTCCGCGACCATCAGAAATAGATTGAATATTTTGCCAGAACCCTTAAACTGTAAATAACTGCGGGTGTAGTTTAGTGGTAAAACTCCAGCCTTCCAAGCTGGTTACGTGGGTTCGATTCCCATCACCCGCTTTTGATGCGAATTAGTTTTTGTATTTCTCAGATGACTTTAAAAGCCCCTAGATTAGGGCTTTTTTGATACTCCCCCAGCACGATAAATTCGAGTCAAAAATAGGGCATATGCGACAGATTTGGGCTTCTGCCTTATTTGAAGGAAAGAAGTGGTGGTTCGAGGCAAAGTGGATAAGTGAGTAGACTAGGCAGGGTCAAATTAGAATATCACAAGATCAGAATACGACATACTGCTACGTGAAATAATTTATCTACCTAATCATGCCTAAAAACCAACCCATTCTTCTCACCAGCAACTAACAAGAAACTCTGGGATAAACTTCCCTAAAAAAACAAAAGATAGTATTGTGGAGTAAGCTGAAGTGATCTTTAAGTGTCTTGGTTTTTAAAACAATCAAATCTATGAAAAGTTTTTCCTGTCTGGGATTGTTTTTGGTTGTCACTTTTGGCCTTATTCCCAGTTTACTAGTTGGTAAGGGCGATGCTATCAAGTTTGTTCAGAGAGAGGCAGGAATAAAATTGGAAAGACAAGACGAGCTGGAATATAATGACGAGGACTGGCTCGGTTTTGATTATGGCAAATATATCCAAGTAAAATTTTCTGAGGAAAGATATAACGAGATTGTAGACCAGATAGAAGATGGGGCTTATGTTTCGCCCGATGTTGTAGAGTTCGCCTACTGTAGCAAGCCAGAGTACAGTGGCAATTATTGTAGTGTGGAGATAAAAGCGGGTAGCAAAAAGGATATTATCGCTCTAGCTACTGAGAAAGACACCAAGGGAGTCTGGTTTAAGATCGATGAAGGATATGGTTTCAGTGGATATTTTTCGGTGGCAAATTTTGAGAAAGAGGTGAACGGTGATGAGTCTAACCAAGACGAATCAGGATCACACGATTTTATTGAAGATTGTCATTCAAATATGATTCTAACTGAATCCGCCCGACAATTAGTAATTGAGTATATTTGTACATAGCAATAAATGCCTGATGAAGAAAATAACCTTATATAAAATTTATGGTATTTTTGTTCTCCTGATTCCGTTGGTGGTGGGTGCTATCGGCTATTATCATTATCATCGCGATGCAGCTATCAGGGGTAAAGTCAGTATCGATCCGACTTTAAGCCAAGAGGATCTGTTGTATGTTTTTGTGGTCATGATTTTTTGTTTTCTGCTGACAATCCCCTTGAGTCTTAAAAGTAAAAACAGCAAGGAAATTATTAAAATCGCGGCGCTAGTTGCCGCCGCTGGTTTTTTGGTCGTTGTTTGCTCTACTTACGGTAATTATTATCTAGCAAAGTTAGTTAGCGAATATCTGTATCCCGCTCATAGTGCTGTGATGCACTCAGGTGAAATTCCTCTTTTGATTTCAGCGATGCTGTATCTAGCCATAGCAATCTATGTTTTGGTCTTTGCTTGGGTAGTGTACGAGCTTAATAAAAAACACGTTGGTGGATCGATAAAAAATGTTATCGTCTTGGTGATTATGAGCAGCCTGGTTGGCCTAGGGATCTACCGGATACATTATCTTGTTCCCGACGTTATGTTTGTAAATACTGAAGTGACCGAGGGGCAAGATCTAATAGTCACCACCAAATTGATATCATATCCAATCAACGTCAATAAGTATTTGGTGGATGAGATTGACCACTTAGCTTTTGAAAAATGCGGCCGGCGATCCGTTATGAGAATAGATAAAGCGGCGACAAAAGTTTATCTGGGCGACTGGATATCACATTCAGATTTACGATTGGTGAAAAATGATGGTCAAACTGTCAACATTGGCTACGTGGAAGATAAGGCGTACTACCCCAGCAATAAGTGGGACAACACAGGCCATTACGATTTCGCTGTATCTCTAGCCAATCAGCTAGGAGTAAAACTTGAGACGAACGAGTGTTCCGCTATTGTCAACTGGGAACCCAATACTCGTCTGGATGACTTGGTTGATTAAATAAAGGAGTTTGTTCTAATTATACGCCCCCTTCGACGAAATCTACTTTTCGCTCACCAATGATAACCCAAATAAACTAAGCTTTTTATCTTGTAGCTGTCCCCACTAACCAAAACAATTAGCGAGGATGGTTCTGTTACAAACCAAGATCATCCCTATAGTCGGAAATATGGAATCTATTCTCATGCTTAGAAAAAAAGTTCGAACGTTGTCTACTACGCTGCTCCAGATGTAGTACAGGCACCTTTGTGCCTTTTTTTCTTTGTGTTAGAATAAAGAGCAAACAGATTAACTTTAATTCAGTGTCAAATATTATTATTTCTGGTTCGACCAACCCCACCCTCGCCCGCCAGCTAGCCCGCCAAACCAAATCCCCACTCGCCCCAACGGAAATCACTAAGTTCCCTGACAACGAGACTTATGTGAACATTAAGCAAGATCTACACAGTCAAAACGTTTTTATCGTCCAATCCTGCTCCAATCCAGCTAATGAAAGCTTGATGGAGCTTCTGATCTTAATCGACGCAGCCAAGCGCTTGCAACCAAAAAAAATCACTGCCATTATCCCCTTCTATCCTTATCGCCGCCAAGAAAAGAAAGTCAAATCCGGCGAATCCGTCACGGCTGAACTAGTAGCTCGACTCCTTAAAGCTGCTGGAGCCAATAAAGTAATCGCCGTTGAATTGCACACCGAAAAAGTCGAAGCGTTTTTCGACTTTCCTCTAGTCCACATCCGGACTTTACCTTTGTTGATTGAACATTTCGGTAAAAAGATTGATCAAGCACGAGATTTTATAGTTGTCGCTCCTGACCATGGCTCCGCTGACGAGTCTAGCACTTTGGCTAGTGCCCTTGGTATCCCTTTGGCAGTGATTGACAAAACGCGCATCTCTTTTAACACTGTCGAAATCGAAAAATTAACTGGCGAAGTAGCTGGTAAAAACGTTATCATCATCGACGATGAGATCAGCACCGGCGGCACTCTCTGTAAAGTGACGGCGGCTCTAAAAAAGCATAATGTCAAAGATATCTATGTCGGAGTGACTCATGGCGTCTTCGCTGATCAAGCAATCGCTAAAATTAACCGGGCGCCAATTAAAGAAGTAGTCATCACCGATACCATCCCCCAGACTAAAAAGTATAAAAAAATAAAGGTGCTGTCGGTAGTAGGACTAATAAGTAAAGAAATAAAATAACATGTCCGATATCAAAAAAATCCTCGACCGTAAAGTCGAGGAAGTGATAGTTCAAGAAGAATTAGAAAAGAAACTGGCCAGCGGCAAAAAATTGCGGATAAAATTAGGGGCCGATCCTTCCCGACCCGATCTACATATTGGCCACGCTGTAGTTTTAGGCATCCTGAAGGCTTTTCAAGATATGGGTCACCAAATTGTCTTTATTATTGGCGATTACACGGCCAAGATCGGCGACCCTAGTGGAAAAAGCAAAACTCGTCCAATTCTTTCCGACGCCGAGATCAAAAAAAACGCCCAGACTTACTTTGATCAAGTCGGTAAGATATTGGATGTCGACAAAACTGAGATTAGATATAACAGCGAGTGGTTTACTAAGAAAAATTTCGCTGATATTCTCGACTTGTGTGGTAAATTCACAGTCGCACGCATTACTGAGCGTGATGACTTTGCCAATCGCCTGCAAAAAGGTGTGGACGTGGGTCTGCACGAGCTGCTCTATCCTGTTATGCAAGCTTATGATTCAGTGGAGCTCAAGGCAGACGTAGAAGTGGGGGGTACGGACCAAAGATTTAATATGCTAGCTGGTCGTAGTTTACAAAAGCGGCTGGGTCAGATACCGCAAGATGTGATCACCGGCAAATTACTAGTTGGCCTAGATGGCACCGAGAAAATGAGCAAGAGTCTGGGTAACTACATTGGCCTGACCGAATCAGCTGACAGCATGTACGGCAAAGTAATGTCAATCCCCGATGATTTGATCGTCAATTACTTCGAACTAGCCACTCAGTGTCCGGAGGAGAAGGTTGAGGAGGTCAAAAAACAGTTAGAAGACGGAAAAACTAACCCACGCGACCTCAAGGCTGAGCTAGCTCGAAAAATTGTGACGCTTTATCATGATAATAAAGCAGCCATCGCGGCGGAAAAAGAATTTACTAAGATTTTTACACAAAAAGAAAGACCGACAAACATAAAAACCCATAACCTACCGGCCACAACCTATAACCTAGTCGATTTGTTGCCAGAATTAGAGCTTGTTGACAGCAAAGGCGAGGGAAGACGCCTAATTGAGCAAGGCGCAGTAAAAATCGACGACAAAGTAGTAAAGGAATGGGATATAAAAATTAAAGTTAAGTCGGGAACAACAATACAGGTCGGGAAGAGAAAATTCGCTAAAGTAGAAGTATAAAATGCCAGAGTTAAAACGCAAACTAGTCAAGAAATCTGAGCTTAGCCGATTCGGTGCTTCTACCAAGGCTATAGTTGAAGCTGCCTGGAAAAAAGGAATTGAAGTTTTCTATATTCACCCTAAAAAAAGTATTTTTATCCTGAAACGCGACAACGTGGAAAAATGGTACTACAAAAGTAGAATGTCAGACGATAATCGAGTTGGAGCCTTAATAACAAAAGATAAGCAACTCACTAAAGAACTATTAGCAGCGATGGACGTGCCAACAGCGCTAGGAGCTGTAGTGCAAGAGGAAAAGACACTACTTAAAGAAGCTCAGCTCTTGGGGTATCCAGTAGTAGTGAAGCCAGCTGATTCCCAGGATGGCAAAGCTGTTTTTGTTAATATTTGCGATGATAAAACGCTCCGGAAATCTTTCCTGATTGCTAATCAGTATAGCGAGAATATAATGGTGGAAAAGTTTCTACCGGGTAGATATTATCGTTTTTTAGTAATCAATAAAAAGTTTTTTGCGGCGGCTGAAGCGAGGGGAGCTACCGTTGTCGGTAACGGCAAAAATACTCTGGCTGAATTGATTGAAACCGAAAATAACAAAACCGACAAGGGAAAAAATAGCACCAGAAAAAAAATAGTCCTTAATGACAAAGCTAAAAGTTTTCTATTAACCCAAAAATTAACGACCCAGAGTATACCTCCTCAGGGACAAGAAATAACTTTAAGTTTCTCGGGGGCAGACGGTGGTAAGTGGACAGATGTCACTGATCGAGCTCACCCCGATAATAAAAAGATAAGTGAGAAAATTGCCACAACTTTAAATATGCGCCTGATAGGAGTTGACATCATGTCGCCTAATATCTCTAAGCCCTTGTCAGAAAACGGCGGAGCAGTGATCGAAGTTAACTCTGCTCCCACCTTTGACATTCACCAACAACCTACGGCGGGCAAGCCCCGGCCAGTGGCTGCCGCTATCATTAAAATGCTTTTTGAGTAAGTAGTCTCATCGCTACCATAAAAAACCCTCGCGGCGAGAGCAGAGCGTGGGTTTGAAATTAATAAAAATAACAAAGGCGATTTAGTTTTTAAATTTTATTCTTAATACAGCCAATCAATTCTTCAACTCCGTCAACGCCAGATTGCTTCATCAACTCCGGGAAAAACCCCGGTAAAGTGTGAACATCAACGATATAATATCCGCCATCTGCTGCCATAATAATATCCACTCCAGTGATATCAAGCTGAAAAGCCTGGGCGGCCTTGAGCGCTAGGTCGCGCTGTTCAGTTGTCGGTTCGACATAATCAACATCTCCCCCTTCCTTATTAGTATCCAACACTCTCCAATCGGCAATTTTAGTTGGCCTTTTACGATAGCCAAAAAGTATCTGGTTATTTACTACCGTCATCCCGCACCATTTTTTAATATCATTGCTGATATAGCGTTCTAGATAAAAACCCTTATCGGCTTCCTTGCCTAAATGACCAATGACGTCACGGAGTGTTTCCTGATCATTTATTTTAACAATGCCAATGCCGAAAGATCCCTGGCGTGGTTTAAGTAATAAAGTCCCCCATTGTTCTAGTAATTTATAGCTCTGGTCAACGTTACGAGCAGAAATAAAAGCAAACTCAGGAGCAGCAATGCCATGTTGGTGCAAAATCATGTTAGAGGATAACTTATCAAGCCCTCGATAATAAGCAGGTGGATCGTTAATTACGGTAACTTTTCGGGCTAGGTTTTTGAGAATGTTGTAGTTATAAGAAAGCATCGCTCCCTTGGCATACCAGAAATACAAATCGAGATCGGATAGACAAAAGTCATCAATATAAATACTACCACTTTTTATAACGGCGCGAGTGAAATCCAGATCTTCGAATAATTCCCAACGGTTTTCTTTTTTTAGTCTTTGCAAAAAAGCAGAACGAACTGGATTCTCCATTTTGCCCGCCGGGTGTTTTCCTTTTTCGGGAATCCACAAGCCAATTTTTTTTCTGAGAATTGCCATTTTGCAAAATCTAATTATTAGCCTTTAGCTAAATAGCCAGGATAGAAAAATCTCTTCAGGCGTAACCATTTGACCGGCCGTAAATCAAAAGATTGATACACACTTCGTACCACTTGATCAGCCCACTGGTTTAGTTCGCCTGATTGCGTTCGGACCGAATTAAGGCATAGAACTCTACCTAGTCTTCGACCTGGATCAAAATGAGAAAGTCGATAAGGAACACCGTCCGCCACAACAAACTCACCTTCGTTTTTAATATGACACAAATCGTAACCTGGTCTAATAAATTTAAGTTGGGAATTTTCTAACCGGTATACCCCGGCTTTTATTTCTCGATGATTTTGCACCATCTGCCTCACTAAATTATGCATTATCATTTGCACGCCTCTTTTGGGCCGCCGGAGCATGGCATTGATATCATCAACATCTATCGAATAGTCCAGGTCGAGAAATTCCAGCAGGTGAAAAGCCAAAATCGGGATCTCTCCATTTAAGTGTTGAACCATAGAGATAACGGGGAAACTGCCAAGCAGACGTGGGTTAGTTTCCACTATATATAACTTGTTTGTTTTATCATCTAAAATAAAATCTAGTCCAAAAATTCCCTTGTATCCTTTGCTTTTAAAATATTGACCAATTTTTTCCACATACTCATAAGCCTGTTGATTGATATCATTGCCTATCGCACTGGCAGAAGTCCAATCATGTCCACAGAAAAGACCCGACCCCGATTCAGGATTAAATAACTGGTTATTATCTAACAGCTGAAACTGTAAATTAGTCGATAAGATCCCATGTTTTGTGACACAGGCTGTCAGACTAGGAGAGGAACCACGAATAAATTTTGCTACCAATACTTCCAGCTCCGCCAAGCCAACTTCTTCTTCAGGGTCTTGATCACTTTTTTCAGCTATTTTCTGTAGAGCAGCATTCCAACTTGCTCGCCCCCTAATAAAAAAAGTGCCTTTTCCACCTCCCCGCCTGGGATGCTGGATCACGAAAGGTAGACCATATCTATTTTGTAATATTTTGTAATCAAGTTTCTGATAAAGACAAACTTCTCCGGGAATGACACCTAGGCCTAGTTCCTCTAAAATTTTCCGGAATTTTATTTTATCCTCAAACAAATCTTTGCCAAATTTATGGCTATTCATTAACAGCAGCCAATTATTTTGTTGGCATATTTCTTCTATACGAGCAGTAGACTTGTAAGGCAACAGGGCGGCTTGGCCAGGGAATTGAGCAATATAATCCCTGACTCTCGCCGACTCTACCACCGTAGTAGAATTGCGCGGCTGGTTTATATGCTTGGTGCCCATACCCTTTTCCAAAGACAGCATCTCCACCTCCTTTTCAATTATTTCAGTATCTAAACTATAACGCAGAGCTAAAAGTCGATAATCAGGGATAAACTTTTCTGGGCTTAGCCTGTTAAAAACATTGGTGCATACACCAAAAACGTTAGTCTTTAAATCAGTGGCCAAAAATTCTCTGAGAGACTTTAAATCAATTATTTGCTTCATTTAATTTACAAACATTAGATAAATATTTTACACGAACGAAGTAAGCCATTTTTACCTCTTTGACTTCAATTACGAATATCGAGACCACAATTGATATTATTCAGGATATTGTCTATTTTTTCATACCCCATTGACATTGTTATCTTTTGCCAATATCTACGAGAAATTTTTTTAAATCCCTTTTCCCCACTATCATCTTGTACTTCAACAACCCCCGTTCAGTAATATTTACTCGAGAATATATTTTGATACCAGATAAATTAAATCTTAACTTGATATATGGCCTCAAGGTCAAACCATGAGCAGATCTGACATAAGTGACTTTAACGATTCTTTTATCCTTCTGCCCCAGCTTGTCAGCTAAGTTCCTTGCTTCTCTCTCCGCTTCCCTATCGGTCAGATTAGGATCAAGCTCATAGGTTTCCATTAAATCTAAAATGTCGCCATATCCCAATTTGCGTGCCAAGCTTTGGTCGATTGAAGTAGAATCGGCGCCGGTGTCAATTTTAGCCAGAGCTTCCGCTTTTTTCTGACCTTCTTTGTCTAAAAATTGTACTTTCTCCACGCTACCAATCACCTCCCGTTTGGATACTTCTTCCACCCTTCTTTCTACATCCCCCCCGAATAAATCCTTGGCTATCCGTACACCACGCTCTACTGATTTAACTTTTAAACCCTTCACTCGCTTCAGCCGGGCCGCTAAGCCTTCCAAATTAGCAACTTGAATATCAAGCCCAGAACGAGCATTCAGCTCTAAAATTTCCGGTCCGTGACGCTTGTCAATCGCAATATCTACTCCTAAAAAACCAAGGCCGGAGGCGATCTGCACTTCAATGCTCATTTCCAAAATCCGATCCCAATCTGGAATCTCTAAGCCAGCTAGTTCTTGACCGGTATCAGGGTGTCGCTCAATCATCCGGCGGCGGGGAATTTTCATCATTGCAGTGGTCGTTAAACCAGAATCAATATCAAGCCCCACTCCCAACGCTCCCTGAGCAATATTAGCTCGACCCCGCGATCTTTCCGTTGGCAAACGCAACATAGCCATCACTGGCACTTTGTTAAAAACAATAATCCGAATGTCAGGAATTCCCTTTTTGGTATATCCTTTAAATATTGGGTGAGTGGTAAGCCGGCGCTCAATAAAGGCAGTGTCCGACAAGCCTTGTAGAGAAAAACTACCATCCAAAATATCCAAAATGTGAGACTGGAGTTGATCATAAGTCAAAATGTCACCTCCACCAGTAACCCACTCTCGCTTTCCTAGCGGCAATTTTAAAAACTTTTCTTTTTTTACACTACGTCGCAAAATCAAAATACCTTCACCACCAAAACCACGATTAGGTTTAATAACAAAGTTAGCCGGCAGTTTTTTTCCATCAAACTCCCCCCAGTCTTTTACTGAACGAATCACACCATATAGCTTGGGGGTAGGGATACCAGTTTTGGCTAATAATTCCTTGGTGGCTAGCTTATTATCAGCCAACTTAGTAGCATTTTTTTTATTGTAGGGACGGACAAAAGACAAATTTCTCTCATTCATCCCCAAAATGTCAGATCTTATCATTGATCTTATTTATCCTGCCGTGACGTTTTCCGCACTGCGCGAAAACGAATATATTCGGAAATACGCAATCCCACCCATCTACCCAATAAGATATTAATTATAAAAGTTAGCAAAATTACCTCCGGGTAAGCAAGAACAAAGGTGTTAAGAGCACTCCAACTAGCCAAATAGTAGCAAGCGACCGAAACTAGGATTGTTTCCAAAGATAGTAAAATAGCAGTGCTGGGCCCCTTTTCCATTTGGATAGCGATAAATTTCTCAACTAGGATAATCAATACTAAAATCGGCAAGATAGATAGACCAATAATACCAGTTCGACTAGTCAACGCTCCAACAACAAACATAGCTAAGATAGCAAAAGCAACCACCGTCAGCACCATTGCCATCCGGGGAAGATACAATAAGCGAAACTTTTTCAAGATTAGTCGCACTACGGTAGCTACCACCAAAATGACCAAAAATATCGCCAAGCCATATTTCAAACCAGTGGCCAAGAAGGATAACGTGATAATTGTCGGGGTATAAATACCAAAAGTTTTTAACCCCAAGAACTGACGGGCGAAGGCAACCACCGTAGCAATGACCGGCAGTATCAACATTAAATAAATATTATCTGTCGAAACACCCCGGTTGATTAGAAAGTTAATCGTGTAGCTCATAAAATTGGTCACACCCAGCTTGCCAATTGCCCGTTCGCTATAGAAACTAATCAAATTATGATCGACGCCTGATTCCCGTACCGCTTGTAAAATTGCATCAGCTGTCCGGTTGTCGACCACATTATACAAAGAAGTCTCTTTGGTTAAAAGAATGTACTGGGGTTTCAAAACGTCAAAGGTTGACTGGGCGTAGCGGGCTACAGGAGTAAAACCTCCTTCAGCTATATTAACAATAGCCTTTCCAGACATATCTAGACTTCCCAGATCCTCAGTTTTCTGAGCAAATTTAGAAAGTACGCTCAAACCCAAACTACCTGAGGTCCAAACTACTATAGCGGAGGATTTTTTAACAATCTCGCTATTCTCCAGCAGAGAATCAACTAGCAAACCTTCCGTGATATAATCAGTACTAGTTTCCGATGCCTTGATATTAAATAATAGTATCCGCTGGCGGGAAGCATAGCGTCGTAAAGATTCTAGCTCATCAGTGGGAGGAGTAGCATCGGTTAGGAAGATAATAACATCATCAAAAATCTTAACCGTAAGGTCATCAACATCCTTACCGACTTCGTTGCTCACTGTCAGGGTGGCTTTAAAATCACCAGAGTTTTGGTATTGGTGTTCTACTTTTTGCCCCTCACCAAATTGGCCATCGCCAAAATCCCAACTATAGATAACTGCTTCACCGGCTTGCCCTTCCAGTTGCTGACCATTAAAGATCACTTTACGATCCACCAGTTGTTCGATATCATCGCCCGCACTGGCTCTGGGAGGTTTGATTTCTGGTTGTTCTTCGACAATAGCTTCTTCTCCCTCAGCAGCAGCGACAATTTTTGGCTGAGCCAAAGAAAATATTGGAGCCAAGAGGAGCACCAGTATTAATACTAACCATCGAATATTCATAACGTTAAATTACTTACAAATACTATTTAATTTCTCTGAATTAGCGTGACAAATAGCCACTGCCAGAGCATCAGCCGCATCATCGGGCTGAGGAATTTTGTTAAGTCTCAATATTCTTTTGACCATCTGCTGTATTTGAAGCTTATCAGCCCGACCATAGCCGGTCAAGGATTGCTTTATCTGTAAAGGAGTATATTCGGCTAGTGGTAGTCCAAACTGCTGGATAGCTAACAGTATTCCTCCTCTGGCTTGAGCGACTGTGATAGCTGTCTTGACGTTTTTGAAGAAAAATAACTCTTCTACCGCTGCCGCCACCGGTTGATATTCTTTAATCAGCGCCAGAATATCATCGTAAATGCATTTAATTCTCTCCGCTAAAGGTAGTCCAGCACAGGTAGTAACGCAACCACATTTTATATATTTAATTTTACTGCCTGTTTTTTCTACCAGGCCAAAACCAGTAATTGCTGTACCGGGATCAATACCGAGAATAATCATACACAATAAATTTAGTCGGCTAAATTACTATAAACTTCGCCTACATCATCCAAATCGTCCAGGGCTTCCATTAATTTCTCTATTTTATTTAAAACATCTTTATCCTTTACTCGCAAAGGATTCTGAGGGATTAGCTCAATATCAGCCGATTCTACTCTAACTCCAATGGCAACTAGGGATTCTTTCACTGCTGATAACTTATTAGCTATAGTGACAATAACTAGATTGCCATTTTGTTGTTCTATATCCTCTGCCCCCGCCTCAATAGCCGCCATCTCTATTTTATCACTCCCCGCCCCCGATATTCTTATAATACCTTTACTATCAAACATCCAGCGTACGCTACCGACCTCTCCCATCCGACCGCCATTATCAGTTAAAACATTTTTTACTTCTGCCAGAGTCCTATTATTATTATCAGAAATTGCTTCAATTATTAAAGCTACTCCACCAGGGCCATAAGCCTCATAGGCCAACTCCTTGAGTTGGATATTCTCTGATAATTCACCCGCTCCCTTCTTAATCGCCCGCTCGATGTTATCAGCTGGCATATTAACGGAACGTGCTTTATCAATAGCTAAGCGCAATTTAAAGTTCATTTCTGGATCACCACCACCAGATCTAGCCGCTACCGTAATTATATTGGCCATTTTGGTGAAAATCTGACCCCTCTTGGCATCATTGACTCCCTTTTTGCGCTTAATTGTGGACCATTTCGAGTGCCCGGACATAATCGAGTTTCTTGATATTTTATACTAAAAACCGTCTGACTACATAATCAGACGCCTGTATTGTACGTCTTTTTAGTCAAAAGTGTCAATTGACCATACTGCTTTGGTCCCTCTAATTTTTTCCTTAACTTCTTCACTGCCTTATGCTCAATTCCACAATTATAAAAATAATATAAAACATTATTAAAATTATCCCCTCTTTCCAAGACAACCTATCTTTTGTTCTTAAAAGAAAAGTAAAAAGGACTAGAACAACGACCAGAAAAGCGGCGGCAACTATAAATAACGAAAAATCAGCGATAGTTATAGGATAAATTAATCCGACCAAACCTAAAACCAGAGCTGAATTAGTAACTACACTCCCTAAAAGATCACCGAGAGCCATCCCCTCGCGCTTCGCTAGAACTGCTTTAACTTCAAATACTAGTTCAGGCAGCGAAGTGCCAATGGCCAAAAAAGCTACACCAATCAAGATTAAGGGTACGCCAAATTCGATGGCTAAATTAGAGCCAAGATCAACAATAATCTTGGCAGAGGCTACAAGCAATACTACACCAACAACGAAAAGAAAAACACTTTTAAAAAATTCTTTTCTAGCAACATGATTAGAGATTTTCTTAAATCTTTTCCGTTGTCTCCAAAGTCTTAAAGCATAAAGAAAGAAGGCAAGTAGTAATACTAGGCCATCTGTTCTTGACAAGTACCGATCCAACATTAAAAGTATAGGCAAGATAGCAACACCAACTGCAAAGTAAGTATCCCTAATCACAATTTTACCTTTAATTTGAATCCCCCGGGCAAGAATAGCTACTAACCCAATTACTAAAGTTATATCAACAATGTTGGATCCTATAACATCTCCCAGAGACAAAGAGGGAACTTTATTCATAGCTGAGGTAACCCCGACAAACAATTCTGGTATCGACGTTGCTAAAGCCATGATAATAAAGCCAACTACAAAATCAGAAAGTCGCAAATAAGCGGCAATCTTTATCAAAGCCTTGATAGTCAGTGTGGCACTGACAACCAAAACAATACAGGCGACTAGGAAAAAAACGATGGATGAGATAATCACTTTTGGTAATTAAAATAAACTCCAAAGAAATAGAGCAGGGAACGATATCTAAACTTCCCGATGGCGTTTCTTTCTCCTAACAAACATTCACTTTGTAATTTCAATTGCTATGATGTTAAGTATAGTCAATCCTACTAACAACGACTAGTCACTAAGGCCTAGAAAAACAATCCTTAGAACACTGCGACCGCTTCTTGTGAATGGAATAGAGGCCTACTAACTTTTAATTAACATTGTTTCTCTCCCCGAAGTGTAGCATACTGGATTTATGATATCACAATCAACAAACAAATATTTAGAATTAGAGTTTGACGATAAAGAAGTAGAATTCCTCATCCGCGAGAAAGGGTTTTATTATGACGATATTCTGCTCAATTCTCTCAAGAAAGTTCGAGATGCTTGTCTAAAAAATAGGGTCAAAAATGTCCGTTTTGGTGTTAATGCTAGCCCGGAAGAAAATCTAAGCAAACTATTACGAGTAGACACCCTAGAATATGCTCACCGCATCAAAAGCCTCGGCTATGATTTTATTAGTCTTAATTTAGCTCAATACTTAGCTATAAGTTACTTCGGCAAGTCTGGCCGGCCGGAAGACAGAGGAAGCTATCAATCAGTGTTACCAAAGTCCCACTATGACCTTTTTCTTGAGTTAGTGGATAAGCTCAAAGAAAAGCTTGATTTCATCTTTCATCTTCCAACTGATGATTTTATCTATGAGGACCCGACTGATAAACTTTTTCTCAATTGTCTCCATCTGGCTCATCAGCTAAGCGCTATTACACCACAAACTATTTTACCTTTATCTTTCCACGCCTACCGAGCCAAAAAGAGCAGTAATTTAGAACATGACCTCCAAGTCTCGAAAAGCAAAACGGCTGATCTAATTATCAGAACCGCCCGTTTTTTTAATCATCTAGAGAAAAAAACAAAGATAAAACTGACTTTAGCCTTGGAAATGACTAATCAAGAACTACCGACCTCTCACTTTGTTAAATACTGCACTTCTCCTTATCAGGTGTTAGAGACTTACTACCTAGCTAGTAAAAAAGACTCAGCAGCGCTGGTAGAAAAATATCTTGCAGAGGGTATTTTTTCCGTTACCTGTGATATTGGTAATTTCCTTCTCGACCAAAAATTTAACCAGCTGACTGCTACTGGTGGTCGGCCAACTACTACCGGTTCTTCTCTCTACTATGGTTTCGAAGAATTTTGCCGTAAAATATCTGTCTACCACATAAATAATGTGCAGCACCCAGAATATTTATCCAATTATCTAGACAACCGCCGGGGAGGAGAATTTGAAAATAAATTCGGCCAGTTGCCTGCTCATCATTATCCCAGCTTGTTGACTGATGCTGATAAAGTAGGTGAGGTAATGAAGCAGATTGAGCTGTTTCAGAATATGTAATAACTCAACGGCATCTCAGTTAAGAAATATCTTAATCGGCAGAGGGTTTGGTATGTCTTATTCTTAACCCATTGATATTTATCTGATTTGTGGCTGTTTCAGTATCGCGACTAGCAAAAAGCTATGGGTCTCATTGTTTGCCGTGCCAAAAAACTAAACCTGATGCACCTTCACTAAGTTGACATTGCCAGTTTTCCCTACTGGCTGACCCCCGATAATAATAACCCGATCGCCCTTTCTAATAATTTGATTACGCTTAGCGCAAGTAACCACTTTCCTAATTAATTCGTCCACACTCTGGCAACGAGAGACCACAAAAGGTAACACGCCCCAAGACAAAGCCAGCTGGCGACGGACTTTTTCATTTTCAGCTGCCACCACTATCGGTAATTCGGGACGGTATCGCGACACTAAGCGAGCCGAATAACCAGAAATGGTAGCGACAATAATGGCTTTAGCTCGCACGTCACGTGCTAAGCCATAGGCGGCGTATGAGATAGCGCTATCAATCGGTATTACTGTTTGGTTCTGACGATTGCTCAAGATCAAATCATCGTAGGGTGATTGCTCCGTATCACTGATAATTTTTGACATTGTCTTAACTGTTTCCACTGGATACTGCCCCACCGCCGTCTCCTGAGAAAGCATCACGCCATCGGTATGGTCGATAACCGCATTGGCTACATCCGAAACCTCTGCCCGTGTCGGTCGGGAATTCTTTACCATCGAAAGCAACATCTGGGTGGCAATAATCACTGGCTTGGCGGCTGTCAGACACTGCTCAATGATCTTTTTTTGGACAATCGGCACTCGTTGAATTGGCATCTCAATGCCCAAATCACCCCGAGCAACCATGGCGCCATCAGCTTCAGCTAATATTTCGGCGAAATCAGTTACTGCCTCACCTTTTTCTATCTTGGCAATAATTTTAGCGGGTCTTTTTGTCCGATATTTTTTCTCCAGGTTATTAATCAATCTCCGTAAATAAGCAACATCCTGTCGACAACGAATAAAAGACAAGGCCACCCAATCAACGTCATGCTTGAGAGCGAAAGCCAAGTCTTTTTTGTCCTTAGTAGTTACTGAGGGTGCCGACAACTTGCTATTGGGAAAATTCATCCCGCGATAAGAAGTAATAATCCCACCAATTAAAGTTTTACAAGTAATGTTGCGTCCGGATATACTTTGCACTCGTAGTTTTATCAGACCCTCGTCTATTAAAACAGTATCGCCGACTTTTACTTCCCGGTGTAACTTATTGTAGCCCACTGGCAAAACTCCATCCTGCACCTCATCTATGCCCGCTCGTAAAATAACCAGACTACCTTTTTTAGCATTGTAGCCAGCTGGGGGTAAATTACCTGTTCGTACTCGCGGCCCTTGTAAATCAGCCATAATCGCTACTGGCACTCCGAGCTGTTTCGCTTCTCGACGGACAGTCTTGATCACGGCTGCATGTTCCACATAATTGCCGTGCGAAAAATTAAGCCGGACACAATCCATGCCGGCTTTAATCATTTTTCTGATCGTCTCTTTACTACTAGAAGCAGGACCAATTGTACAAATTATTTTTGTCCTGTCCATTTCACCGCTAAATTTACTAACAACACAAACCCCGTGCGAACGGGGTCAGGCGTTATCAGCAAATATGCCAGAAATTACATCTTTATTTTGCTGGCGAATTTACCGATCACCGGTAATTCTTTGCACTCGCCCTTAGAAACAGCAATTAATCCCATGATAGCAAACACCAGACCAATTATATAACCAACTAGTCCAACGATCCAACCAATTACGGGAATCACGTAAATAATGCTATCGACAACAAAATAAATCAACAAAACGACACCTTGCTTGGCGTGGTACTGAGCAAACTTACTATCTTTCTTGGAAAGCAGAGGAACAAGGCACAGAATACCGATGTAGCTCAAAAAAGTAATACCTTTATTTTCTTCGACATCTTTAGGGTCACATTGAACCCCTTCAGATACATTTTCTTCCATCATTAATTAACAACACCCCCTTTCATTTATTATTTTATTTTCTCTTTGTTTTTGACACTTGTCAGAAAACCACTATGTATTATACCTTATATAAGGAGTAAAATCAATAACTCTCTGGGGATAATAAAGCCCCTCTCTAAAAATGATGGGGCTTTATTATAGAAGAGGCAACTACTTGCTATTACTCCTAGTCACGGTTACCCAAGGTAACATTTACTCCTCCCCGGAAACTACTATCATAAGCCCAAAACCAATTCAATAATTCCAATCGAGATTCCTGTAAATTGTAAACCCGTAAATTGGGACCACCACCAGTTTTAGGAGTAATGACTAGTTCAACTTTTCCATCTTCGTTTAAGTCACGAGCAGCAATGTGTACGCCCTGACGGAAGCTACTGTTGTAGGCCATGAACCAATCTAAGAGATTAGAGAAAGAACCATTTTCATATTTGTAAATTCGAATATTGGCTCCTCCTTTCCCCTCTGGAGCAGTTATAATCTCTGCCTGACCATCATAGTCAAAATCGCCGACAGCTAAACTAACTCCGCCACGAAATTTTTCGTCATAAGCCATGAACCAGCCCAGCGGGTTAATTTGACCATTAGCTAAACTATAAACTCTGACATTAGGTCCACCGCCACTACGAGGAGCTACTACCAACTCTGCGCTACCATCTCCATCTAAATCGCCACTGGCCATATTAACTCCTCCATGGTATCCCTCGTCATAAGCTAACACCCAATCTACCAATTCAAGTTCACCCTCTGTGTACTGGTAGACCCTTATATTAGCTGAACCGTGGGTAAGGGGAGCAGTAATCAATTCCGATTGCCCGTCCCCAGTTAGGTCGCCAGCTGCCAAGCTAACACCACCATGAAACTTTTCATCATAAGCCATTTGCCAAGTAAGTAACTCAAATTTTCCGCCAGAGTAACTGTAAACCCTTACATTTGAACCACCCTGGCCTTCCGGAGCGACAATTATCTCATCCTTACCATCATTGTTTAAATCAGCTGCTACCACGTTCAGGCCACCCCGAAATCCTTCATCATAAGCCATAAAAGAAGCTATCGCCTCACCTTGTTGCGTAAACGCCCGAACATGAGGACCCATTCCCTCCCCCGGATAAGTGATTATTTCCTCGGCTCCTTCACCATCGATATTAGCCATCACTGATTTGAACTCACCGCGTAATTTATCACTGTAGGCAAAGAAGGATTTTAATTTAGTACCATCCGCTTTATAGGTAATATACTGAGGGCCACCAGCCGATTGTGGTGAGGTTACCACTAACCCGTTAACCATTTCTCCAGAAGAAGGAGTGGGAGTAGGCTGACGACTATCGCTAGCTGGAGTAGGAACTCCAGTGATGTTAAACTTGGTTAGATGCTCCGAATAAGCAACTACTCGATTTTGTTCAGAATCAACCAGAGTAGCCATGCCTCCACTATTCCAATATTCCTCATTGTCAGCAAAATATTGCGGCACTAGATTATTTTCTGTAATATCCTGCTGTTCTAATAATGCCTCATCGTAAGGTAATGAAATTTTAGCTGGACTTCCTAAATTACTAACCTCAACCCCACTGCCGTTGCGGGCTTTGACGTTATATGACACTGAGACGGGATCACCAGCCATACTTGGATTCAATTCAACACTTGGTTCTAAACTAACCTCGACTGTCCCACTAGTATCAATAGCAAAGGGAGAAAGCTGCACCGTGCTGCCGGAAGGCAAAGTAACGCTAGCTAACTGGTCAGCGTCAAATTCCCTAGTAACTGAGCCAGGCACTGATATATTTGCGTCTTCTAGTGTTAGGTTCCGCTGATTTGCGCCCGCCTCAGTAGTAACAGTGCTTTCAATTTTCAGAAGATTATTACCCGATACGGCCGCGGCTGTTAATTTCCACTCATCTCCCGCGTCTACTGGCAAAGAATACTGGCCATTGGCATCAATATCATCTTTGACAAAACCACCATTCTCAGTATAAGCGCCAACGCTACCGGAAGAAACTGGATTACCGCTAGCATCCAAAACAACACCGCTGATAACAGCGTCAGAGTCAGTAAAAGACAGGTTAGCAGTCTGAGTAACCCCGGCGGTGATATTTATTATCTGAGCTTCCGGCTCAATCACGTTATCCGCCAAATCAGGTGTAACCCCAGTAATTATTTTATACTCTCCCGCTGGTACAGCTAGTGAATAATCTCCATTGGCATCAGCGTAAGTGGACACCTGAACTACATCCTCGGGTTCAAATTCACCTACTCCTTCTAAGATGGGTAAATTGGTGGCTATTACTGGTGCTAGAGCTACATCTTCCCCATCCGGATCGAGGATTGATCCACTTATCGTTGCTTCCTCTTCTTTGGCTCCTAAGTCTAAACTGGCAGTCTGGCCATTACTCACTATTACTCGATTATCTTGGACAGCCGGACTAATTATATTTGAATCTTCATCTTGAACCTGATAAGTAACATTCCAGTTGCCCGCTGGGACACTGAGCGAATACCGGCCATCAGTACCCATCGTCCCTTTCTCTATGTTGTCACTAGCGTCTACTGCTATTACTACCACATCATTTTCCCCCGGTTGCAAAGTATCCCCATCGCTGTCCTTTAATTCACCGGTAATGGTAGAACTTTCCGGAGAAAGCCCTAAATCCAAGCCCGTGTTAGGACTGACAGTAGCAGTAGCTGCCTGCGGTAGACTATAACTCGAACCAACATCAGAAGCCACCCCCACTTCCACTGATTGCCCTGATAAAGCAGTGGGTAATGGTATCTCGTACTGGCCATTATCGACCGCTGTGCCAAAAACCTCACCAGTTGTAGCAGTAACATAAACTGTGCCAGAAAAATCATCAATAGTATTGTTGCTTTCATCTTTTATTTCACCCATAACCTGTTGATCCATTCTTTCTACCACTAGATTATTGTCACTGGAAGTATCACCGTTGTTAGCAATATTTACTGAGCGAGAATTAGTTAAACGATATTGATTGCCAGCTCCTTGGTTAACCCCGATAGTCCAAGTTCCTTCTCCCACTGTAAATGAATATCCGCCATTGGGGTCTGTATCAGTTGCCAAAAATTGAGGAGTCTCCGCGCTAGAAGCAGTGACTTGAATATTAGCGACGGGATTCCCTAAAGTGTCAATTACTCCACCACTGATGGTGGCACTGTTGTGTTGTGCTTGAATGGTACCCAAGTTTTTGTTTTCTCCTTCTCGCAAGACAAACTTGGTTTGGTTGGCGGGAAAAGCAGAACCGCTTAAAGCATTGTGATAACACCATATCCCATATATTCCCGCTGGCAAACCGATGTTAACTAATTGACTGTTAGCATCGACTTTACGGATTGTACCAACACCGTCAGAACGACTAAGATCACAATCCGCCCGAAATTGACCAGAGGTAAGAAGATCCCCATCAGCATCCAGAAAAGTGCCCGATACTGAAGCGGTAGTATTCTCAACCGTAAAATTGGCTGATGCAGTTTCTGCACTATCGTCACTAGCAAAGGAAACATCTACGGCTGGCCCGGTAGGTAACCAATCAGTGTTATAATCGCTAAGATTGACCTCGGCCTTTACACTCCAAGAAGGCACACCCGACTGCAAATTCAGGGAATATTGACCATTTTGGTCAGTAACAGCACTAACTCGACTTATCCCTTGTTTCCCCACTGGATAAGCTGATATTTCTACTCCTTGCTTTAGAGCACCTGTATCTTTCATAGTAGCTGTCCCCGTAACGATCTTGGGAGCAATCACTAATTGAAAACTGACTGGGTTGCCAGAAAAGGTAGAACCATCCCAAGTAAAATTAACTGGCGAATTAGTGGGGCGATTGTAGCCTGATGGCGGTGACACTTCCAGAACTAACTGATCCCCATCAGTCAGGGGGTTAGCCTGCAATTGAGCATCATCGGTATTAAAACTAAAATTCCCACCGGCATCAGTCATATCATTGTAGGATTTGAGCCCGTCCCCAGTATGTAAAGAAACTTGAACATTCTCTTCAGCAGCACCGAGCTCATCCAACACCGTCCCACTTACTACTAAGGTCCCTGCTCGGGCAATGGGTATAACTGCCCACCCATTCGACATCAGCATTATCAAGGTGAAGACGCTGATCCATGATAATAACCGCCAGCATTTTTTACTCTTTTTGCTCATATGTTTTGTTTATTTATTTTTTATTAAAAAACCAGCGAATCTAAAAAACAGGCTGGTTGAAAACAACTAAAAGCATTTTCTCCATTTTATTTTCTTCAAATTATTGGACTTAATTATAACTCAATGACAATAATTTAGCAAAAGATCCTGATCAATTTATTCCTAATAAAAAAACGCTTCTTTGAAAAAAGAAACGTTTTTTAGAAGATTCTGGATAATTACATTCCAGGCATACCCATACCACCAGGCATACCACCAGGCATACCAGCCGGAGCCTCATTTTTCTTCTCGGGTAAATCTGCGACAGCTGCCTCAGTAGTCAGCAACATTACCGCCGCTGAAGCGGCATTCTGCAGAGCTGAACGTACTACCTTGGTAGGATCAACAATACCACTGGCAACTAAATCTTCATATTCATCGGTGCTAGCATTGTAGCCTTCATTGCCCTTCATCTTCTTGACCTGTTCCACTACGACCGAACCTTCTTTACCGGCATTACTAGCTATCTGCTTGAGTGGTTCAACCAAAGAATTTTGTAAAATCTTAATGCCAGTCTTTTCGTCAGCGTTAGCCGCTTTGATTTTGTCCAGAGCAGATAAAGCTCTAATCAAGGCTACACCACCACCAACGACAATACCTTCTTCGACCGCCGCGCGGGTAGCTTCCATCGCATCTTCCACTCGGTGCTGTCGTTCTTTTTGCTCAGTCTCGGTAGCCGCCCCGACTTTGAGAACGGCGACACCACCAGCTAATTTAGCCAGTCTTTCTTGTAACTTTTCTTTATCAAAATCAGAATCAGATTGTTCTAGTTCTTTTTTAATCTGAGCAACACGATCTTCGATGGTATTCTTCTTGCCAGCACCGTCAATGATGGTCGTATTTTCTTTGGTAGCTACTACTCTTTTAGCTTGACCTAGCATATCAAGTTCAGTGTTCTCGATCTTTAGACCAACATCTTCGGAAATAATCTGTCCACCCGTAAGAACAGCAATATCATCTAGCATTGCTTTGCGACTATCACCAAAGCCAGGAGCTTTGACAGCCAAAACGTTGAGAGTACCACGCAATTTGTTAACTACCAGGGTAGCCAAAGCTTCTCCCTCTACTTCTTCGGCGATGATGATGAGCTCTTTCTTACCAGCTTGGCTTAATTTCTCTAGCAGAGGCAGAATATCACCAATAGCGGAAATTTTCTTATCCGTAATCAAGATGTGAACATCGCTATAGTTAGCCTCCATCTTATCCGGATCAGTCACCATGTAAGGTGAAATAAAACCTTTATCAAACTGCATACCCTCTACTACCTCTTTCTCTAGACCGAATACTTGTGATTCCTCGACCGTGATTACACCTTCTTTGCCAACTTCCTCCATCACCTCGGCAATTAGATTCCCGACTTTAGGATCTTTGGCTGAAATTGTCGCTACTTGAGAAATCTCTTCTTTACCAACTATGTTCTGGGAAATATTTTTCAACTCCTCTACTACAGCAGCAACACCTTTCTCAACACCAGCGCGAATACCGACTGGATTAGCGCCAGCCACTACATTTTTCAAACCCTGCTCAATCATCGCCTGAGCCAACAGGGTGGCCGTGGTGGTACCATCACCAGCCGCGTCAGAAGTCTTAGAAGCTACTTCTTGGACAAGAGCGGCGCCCATATTCTCGAATTTACCTTCTAATTCAATTTCCTTAGCAATAGTGACGCCATCGTTGGTAACAGTCGGCGCACCAAAGCCCTTGTCTAAAATAACATTACGACCCTTGGGACCGAGAGTTACTTTAACTGTGTCCGCTAGCTGGTCGACACCCTTTTTGAGCGCGCGACGAGCCTTTTCATCAAATTTAATTTGCTTTGCCATATATTTTTTAGATTAATTATTATTTAACAACAGCCAAGATATCATCCATGCCAGCGATTAGATATTCCTCATCCTCAATCTTAATCTCATCAGGACCATATTTCTTGAATAAAACAGTATCACCTTTCTTAACAGTCATTTCAGATTTTTTACCCGACTCCAAAGTTTTACCCGGACCAACTGCAATTACTTTGGCTTTCTCTGGCTTTTCTTTTTCCGCGGTATCAGGTAAAACGATACCAGACTTGGTAGTTTCCTCTTCACTGACCGGCTGGAGGATTACATTGTCACCCAGCGGCTGTAGATTGTTTGGCATATTTTTTCTTAATTACTTATATTACTTTTTGTTACATTAGCACTCTCATATTCAGAGTGCTAATCTCTAATTTAGCAAATCTAAAAACACTGTCAAGTGTAATTGACAGTGTTTGGTAGAAATATTTATAATTTTGCCACTAAGCGCTGTTAGCTCCTAGCTCCTCATTGAAATCAAGCATTACCTTGTCTTGCAAAGCTTTTTTTCTGGCCGCTAAATATTCGTCCTGCATCCGAGAAAATCTGTCCGCTGCCTTTAATGCCCGGCCTCCTTTTAAATCCCCAATTTCAACCCGATAAGCCTGACGATAAGCCTCCTGATAAACATACCCATTAAAACTGAGACGATTTAATTCATATAACATGTTGACCTGACTCACGATCGCTGGCAGATTATTTTTATATTCCGGACCAAAAACTTTCAAATCAGCTAAATCCCCTGATTTTTCCTGACGAGGCGGCCGAGCAGTTTCCTCAAGAATTTGTGGATAATCTGGATTTTGTTCTGCCTGTCGCAATTCGCCCTCTAATTTTAATAATTGCATTTTAGCATCCATTGCTACCTGTGGGTTAGCGTGACGGGCTAGTCTTTGCATGTTTCGATAATAAGCGCTGTCAAAAGTAATTATTTTACCTTTATATAATCGATCAACCAGTCTGAAAAGACCTCCGGTATCTCTAGCTTGTCCTTCCTGCACTCTAGTAGCTTCCAATTGCTTCTCTAATCTGCCGCGAGCTACTCTTATTTTAGCAAGACCCTCGACTGGTGTTAAATCACCTTGCCATATTCCTCGCATGGCTTCAGCTGCCTCAGGTGAGACATAACTACCCCGAACACTAGCCTCTCCCTCTACTCTAACACCTAGGGCACTACTAATTTGTTCCACATCTCCAGGAGCAAAAACTCCCCGTGGAACTGCT
>Ga0180009_10001717_pt1 | contig 26517 bp, 24 predicted proteins | sample OS_PC_MetaG_FD_123537 | JGI IMG/M metagenome (GOLD analysis project Ga0180009, IMG submission 123537) | Groundwater microbial communities from the Aspo Hard Rock Laboratory (HRL) deep subsurface site, Sweden - OS_PC_MetaG | ecosystem: Environmental > Aquatic > Deep subsurface > Groundwater... | reverse complement strand
GAGCAGTTTTACTCTAACGAAAGATTTTGGGTTTATTTCTTTGACAAATTAAACGGAATTTAAGACCCCAAAGTGTAACATAAATAACCTAATTTATTGTCTTGACAAAGGGGTCCACCTTAGTGGGCTATTAGGGAAAAGGCTAATGTTCTTCTGGTGTCGAGGCCAGTTTCTATAGAGATGTGTGATGAAAAACAATTTTTTCCTGGTATCTTTGAGACTTTTATCGCAAAGGTTCCTGTCCTTGACAGTGAGGAATTCTTAGAAGAGAGTGATTTAGTTGATGAGGGTGCTTCCGTGTCCGAACATCACCCCTGTTTTATAATTCGTCCTGCCCTGACGACTGTACGTTGGATGGTTAATCGACGTTTGTGCGAGCTCGGTGAGAGTTACGATTATACAGATAACGATCTGGCTACTTTAAGTGAAAGCATCGGCTACAATCTTACGTTATTGGCACTCCGTCTCAATTATTGGGACCCCAAGTTCGGCACTCTTTCGAAATCCCCCATGGAACCGATCTACAACGTTTTAGCAAAGCGGTTCCATTTGGATAGTTTCCCGGAGCTTTATTTATTGGCTGCGTTGAACCACTTCGACTGTCCAGCTGATCTGAATGTAGTTTTTCCGAACCCTGAAAGATACTCTGCGTTTGCTTCAACTTTTCTTTACGAGGGTGGCGAAGCACATGGGCTCGTTCTCACCCGAAGAAAGCGTGTATTCGGTATAAATTCGGCTGAGGCCCTATTGATTTGCAATGCCGGTCTTCATTTTAAGGAAAAATCCCTCCGTGATCCTACTGGGCGGATGCCAACCTCATTCGCAAAACTACTGAAAATATTAATTGTTCGCTACGCTTCTCAAAAACCAGCCAATCCATACGAAATGATTCGATTTCTGCGGTGGGCCGCCTTCGAAGCTGGAGAATTTGAAGGGCCTCAAAAAGAGGAAGCAGTTCAGGAAATCTTGGCATCTGTGCTTACTTGCCCCGAATTCATAGATTATCTCAGAGACACTATTCTCCCTAATAGCCTATCTATGCTTGGGCTTGGCAATATAGCCCGATTGTATAACTACGTGGGATTGTCAAGACATCATTATTCAACGGTTCTTTCCTCTGAGGTATTACAGAAAGGTATTGTCAGATACGAAAGCCAATGGCGTGATAGCCATCCTGGCCAAGAACATTGGTTTACTTGGCGTGAGTTTTTCGCTTGGAGACACCTTAACAACCTAGATAAAGAACTTGCATCTTTATTTTTGAACCAGTTTGAATACGCTAGGTTACGCTCACATGGAAAGAATTCTTTGCAAGGCCTATCCAATCTTTTCTTGATGGCAACACGAACCAAGTGGCTTAAACATAAGGTACAGGCTGACTTGGAAAATCTTTTTGGAAATCCTAAAGATTTTGCTGAAAATTTTTATAGACTTGGAGAGATAAGTATCCGTTTTCTCATCAGACATGCCTCCTTACTTGGAGAATCTTCGATCAAGTATCTTGCAAACTATATTCCTCCAAAGAGAATGGCTCAAGTTACCAAGGGGTTACCAAAGCTTACAGGCCTGTTGTTTTATATACTTTCACGCTATATGGGATCTAACTATACCAAAGATTTTATGAGCGAATTCAACATAGAGGAGATTTATAAACTTGTTTACGCAAAGAATCTAGCTGCCGTAAATTTCCCACTCTCAGATGACTTATACAAACGATTTCTGGAAAATGAGCTCACGCCTAAAATTATTACATCTAGCCTCCAAGAAATCCAACTCTTCCTTAGAAATCTCTCCTTACATGGATTCCAAGACCGTCATCGCACCTCGGCGGCTAGGAAATTCCAAGATGAAGGGCTCAGAACAACTATCATTACAAAGATGGTTCAAGAGAAACCACCATTGAGGGATATAGCCTTCTTCTTGCTGAACTTAGGCGCGCTGAGTCCGCAAGCAGCTGAACATTATATTAGCCAAATGCTCGATATAGACATAAATGATATAGTAATGGATGGTAATCTGTCTGACTTGGCACTTTTTCTATTGAGCATCTGGACGGCAGGAGCTTTCTCGCCTTTGGATTTTGTAAGCGAAGATGTGATCCAAAGAATGATCAATACGAAGGCAACGTTATCATCGCTCTTTGATTTGCTTTCTATTGGAGGTATTATAAATCTTTTAAAACTTGAATTACGTATGCCGCTGACTTTTGAACAATTAGCTGAAAGAATCGGATATTATCTTGCTAGGCTTCAATCTTCTATTCCAGAAGACGATATTGAACGCCAGCTGCAAATCAGGACTCTTAGGATCGCCTTAAACCTAGAAGGCGTCAAGTTCTTTGGTGGTTCATTATCCTACAGTGTCGTTTCGCTCTATCTTGACAAGGCGTCTGTTTTGGAGATGCTTACAACCGTGAAAGATCAGATTACAAGAGATGCCAGAACTACAATGAGTGATGCTATGGGGGGATTGCCTGTGGCGGATACAAGAAAGATCGAATTGCTTCAGAGCGTGCTCGCATGGCTCGCTTTGTGATCCCAAACTCGAATTTGCCTCTTTTTCGCGGCAATTGAGTGCTTATATGGCTGCGACGGCACATAACACCAGATTGGCGGCTCACTTTCGCCCAAACTGCTTCGCGGCTTCGCCAATCTGGAAAACGTTATGTGAAAATTGTTTTGCGCCCCAATTCATCACTGAGTGCCCTATGTACTTCGACGTCTTGTGCCACGTTTTCCTTAAACCGCCGGAACACCTGATGCTTCGTGACATCTGGAATATTGGGCCGGGCGAACTCTCCGATGAAGGTAGCCGCGCTCTGGAGATCATAGACTCTGGTAAACTCAAAGATATCGACCTCCGCAATGTCGCGGTATGGACATCGTTCGCGATCCAGGAATTCCAGGATCTGCAGGCTATGCCCTTACCAAAGTCTGGCAAATTCTTCAATGTCAACTACATGTTCTTTGAATCCCTTTCGGCCCTCCGCGAGTCAATCCTTACTGGCTTGAATGGTCAACTCCATGCATCGTTCGCCGTTCTACGCTCCTCTTGCGAACTCCTCACCTTTCATTATTGGTGGAAAGACCATCTTCAATTCGCTGATTCCTATGATCCGTTTTATGATTGGCTTTTTGGATCCCAGAAGGGTCCGCGATTTTCAAAAGTCATCGACGACACATTTCGCAAGATCGATCTGCCGCCACTCTGCACAAACAAAGAGACTTTCTTATCCGTTTATGGCAAGCTTTGTTCATATGCACACAAACCACTCATCACTGAGGCCATCACAACCATGCGAGGGGGCAACATCCCTGTAGTATCGCATGAACTTTTGTACTTCTGGCTCGACTTGCTAGAGAGGGCCCAGCGAGCTATGCTCGACCTCGCAATATGTCGTTCCCCTCAAGCGCTGTTCCCTGTAGACCTAAACCGTAAATTTGGTTTCAATCCACCGATCGGCGTTTTGTTTGACAAGTACAGTTTCATCAGCGTTGAACGAGCACTCGGCCCAGAAGCACTCAATTCATATCGCGCCCATTTCCAATGCAGAACTCCTCCGAGGGATATTCTAGATTGGTACGAAAGCCAACCTGATATTACCGCCGAGCAAATACTAGCGTCTTGGTCTGATGAGACTCCTCTTGGTAATGAGGATTTGCCCTTTGATGAGCGAGTATCTGGAGGTAACGCGTTGTTAAAGGCGAAGGTGCGCGCATCGCAAAGAGCCTTTGCGTACATGCACGATTCACCTTCAATTGAAGGTCCAGCCGCATCTTCGCTCGGCCAAAGATGAAAAGGGGCCGCAAAACAACTTCACATAACAAACGGCAAAACGACGCTCGCTCTCTGCTTAGGCGAAGGAAATACTATATTGGCTAGATGTAAAGAGCTCGCTCCATTGCGTCCCGCCACAGGAAATGAGTCATTCGTATGTGGCGGGCCGCAACGGCGTTTTGCCTAAACGATAGGCCGCCATGCCGCTGCGCGGCATAGACGCGGCGGCCTATCGGGGCGCCCGTGTTCCCGAGGGCACGGCGCTGACCGCTCCGCGGCCCAGCGCCTATCTGCCGGTTTCCCGGCAGATGCCCAAATGTCCCTTCGGGACACTTCGGGAACCCGGGCGCCCCGTTAGTTGCAATTGCGGGCATGGAGGAAAAAGATTCTTAATAGAGCTGTCCCATTAAGGAGGTATATACTGCTGAATGACTAAATTACAATATATTGAGTTTTCAGGGGAATTTAGCATTAATCGGAGTGCAGGGTGAACAGGATTACCCTAAAATCAGCGCTGCACATTGATGACATAATATCGTTCTCAAAAAAAACACCCTTCAGCGAGTATGCGTAACAAGACCAAAGAAAGGTAAATTGAATGTCCAATGTAGGCAGAAATGACCCTTGTCCTTGCGGAAGCGGCAAGAAGTACAAGAAATGCTGTATGTCAGTGCATAATGTAGGGTTTGGAGAACAACTTGCTGTTCCAAAAAGGGCAAAAATAGACGATGACTTTATTTCTATTGAAGCAGTAGTTGATTATGGACACCCATTGCCAGACGAAGCGTTTTTTGCCAATAATGACTTGCATGAAATTTCCGCTCCGAGATTGATTTATTCCTCTCTGCTCCATCCTGAAATTGAAGGGATAGCAAATAAAGTAGTCCGACAATTTATAAATAGAGGCAAAGAAGAACGAAAACGCATTAAAACAGCAAAGAATACAGAAACGCTTATCGGAATAATGAGAAACAATCCTGATCCGCTTAATCATACGCCGCTAATCGATAGGCTCATAGAGGAAAGAGCACAATCTACGCCAATGATTTTACAAGAACTTAAGGAGCCTCAAAATGATTCATTCGTTGAGCTTGCGGTCAGGATATTACACAGGTCTAGAACAAACTTTTCTAAGGAAATTATTAATATTATCAAGTCAGGCAATAACAGAAAGGCTTATGCAATTTCAATACTGTGCGTACTACTCGGCTTCTATGACAACGAATACTCTGAAAAACTATTGTGGGATTATTATTACTACATGAAGTTCAAATACCCAAACGATACCTATTCAGACGGTCCATTATTAGGATTAATTGAAATACGAGAAAGAAGAAAGGAAAAAGCTTCCCTTAAATGATTCGGGGGGCGAAATTTCATCTAACGTTCAAGCATAAAGGAAGCTGGCAAGATTCATCCAAAGAAAGAAGATAACGCGCGCAGAACATGAAGGAATATTTACCATGCAAAAAAAGGGAAGAAATCGCATCGTCGAAATAATCGATCAGATTACACCTGACCAAGGAGTGTTTATCTTGCGAAAACTTTGGAACAGTTCCCCTGATGTTCGCATGAGAATAGAAACTGAAATAAAGAAAGAATTATAGACTATAATGAAGTTGCAAGCGAGGTTCAATCAAGTTTAGATATGCTTGAAGAGGATGAACTATATGACCGTTCAGGGCCTAGCAGGAAAGGATATCACTCTCCTGATGATATGGCAGTTATAATGGTAGAAGAGGCATTGGAGCCTTATCAAGAGCAATTGAAGCGATATTTTGGGATGGAAATGTATAAAGAGGCAATGGAGTATTGCAAGGGAATTTTGAAGGGGCTATATGAGTATGAGAAGAATTCCAATAGCAAATTTTCAGAGTGGGCTAGGGATGTACCGATTGAGATGTTCGGATGGATATTGAGAGAATGGAAAAAGAAAAATAAAGAAAAGTCTTATCAAGTAGAGATTGATGAATTTATTACCAAAGAATGCAATGAATGGAGTGATCATAAGGGTTGAAAGAGGGGAGAGGGTCAAACCCAAAATTGATTTAGAGAAAGGTCCGCCCGCAACGGCAGATAACAACAGGCTATAATTAGTTTGACAGGAGGTGAACAATATGCAGAAAAGAGTCGAAAGGTATGAAACGATGAGTCTTGCAGAAAGACGTTTGGCCATCCTTTTAGGATTGAAGGCAGTTGATCGCCAAAAATTAGAGAAAGTTTGTGCAAAGATGGATGAGATAAGGGGAAAGCTAACCCCCAAAGCAAAGGGTTTTGATGGAGTAGCTGAGATCAGGAAGTGGAGGGAAGCAAGATGAGAGTCTTGGATACATCTGTGATCTACAAATGGTATGTAGAAGAGGAAAATACTACAAAAGCTCTTTCTCTGCGTGATGATTTTGTAAAGGGAGGAATAGAAACAGTCATTCCAGACTTTCTCTTTCATGAATTAGCCAACGCCTTGCGATATAATTCAAGGATAGAGAGAGAAGAAATAGAGGAGACAATAGACAACCTCTTTGAACTTGGTTTAGAAACAGTGTTAGCTACTCCTACGTTGTCCAAAGAGGCTTTGAAGATTGCTTATGATTATCAGATAACTGTCTACGATGCTCTCTATATTACCCTTGCTCAAAACTTAGAGTTTGAATTCAACACAGCAGACAAAAAGCTTTATGAGAAGACAAAGGGGCTTCCTTTTGTAAAATATCTCAGAGATATATAGAAAAAAATAGAGAAAATAGGAACAGCACCCATTTAAAAAAATGTCCGCACCGGCAGATAACACAAGATTGGCGTTTACACCCTTCGGGAAATCCCGACTTAGTCGGGACTTCGCCAATCCAAAACGTTATCTGCTCATTGTGGCCATGTTATAATAGATAGGATAGGAGGGAATTAAGTATGGAAAATGTAGAAAAAGCCATTGAAGCTACAGGAACGATTGATGCTCAACGGAGGCTTGTTCTAGATGAACCGTTACCGGTTGTTGGCCCAACGAGGGTTCGTGTCATTATCTTGTTACCCGAAGAGACTGACATAGACGAAAAGGAATGGCTTCGGGCTGCAAGCACGAACCCAGCCTTCGATTTCCTGAAAGAGTCTGAAGAAGATATTTACACACTTGAGGACGGGAGGCCGTTTTATGACCAGAGGTAAAGTGGTTTTGGTCCCTTTTCCATTTGATGATTTTTCGGGAACTAAAGTACGCCCAGCGGTATGTTTGACTGATCCTATCGGAATACATCGTCATGTTATCCTTGCATTTATTAGTAGTCGGATGCCTGCCGATTTATTGGAAACGGATCTCATTTTAGATTCGGTACAGGCCGATTTTGCTACAACGGGCTTACTGGAGGAACGGTGTCAGGTCTTGACAATTGACAATATCAGGGGAGAAAATTCTATTTACCGTTTATGGATACCCGGGGCTGACGGATGGCAGAGCGTCGGAGGTTAACACGGAAAGGATAAAGGTGGCAGTTCTTTTTTATGTGTGCCCGCACCGACAGATACCCTGATACAATTAAAGGTAAAGGTAAGGATAAATCAATATGAAAAAAGAGACGTTATATCTTGATACATCTGTTCTCAGTGCATATTATGATGAACGGGCTAAGGAGAGAAAGGATGCAACGATCAAATTTTGGGAAAATGTATTGCCTAATTATAAGGTTTACATATCAGAGGTTACGGTAAAAGAATTGGAAGATACCAGGAATGAAACATTAAGAAAGAAATTCAAGGCTCTTATCGAAAGCTTCAAGGTGCTAAGAATTAATAAAAGGGTCAAAGATTTGGCAAATGCTTATATTGGAAAGGGCGTATTTCCGGAGAAATATCTTAATGATGCCCTTCATGTAGCTGTGGCATCTTTTTATGGGATTTCGTATGTAGTTTCTTGGAATTTTGAGCATTTGGTTAAGGTGAGAACAAGGAAAAGTGTAAACTTGGTTAATGTCTTGGAAGGTTACAAAGAGATTGAGATTATATCACCCCAGGAATTGTAAGGAGATGCTATGGAAAAGGTAGAATATTTTGATTATCGGAAGGTTGCCAAAGAGATGAATGTCCCGGATGCAATCTTAAAGAAGATTGAAAGAGAAGTAAAGGATGAATTTCCTAAAGATAAGATGATGTACGAACTTCATGTTTTAAGGGCACTAAGAAGTAAATATTGGAAAAAGGCACCATTTTAATAAGACTGCCCGCACCGGCAGATAACACAAGATTGGCGTTCACACCCTTCGGGAAATCCCGACATTATCGGGACTTCGCCAATCCAAAACGATAGGCAGTCATCGCTTCGCTCGACTGCCTATCGGGGTGCCCAGCTTCCCGAGGGCACGGCGGCTCGCTCCGCGGCACAGCGCCTATCTGCCGGTTTCCCGGCAGATGCCCCAAATGTCCCTTCGGGACACTTCGGGAACCCGGGCGCCCCGTTATCTGAAAGCCGCCATTAAAAAAAGGAATATGATATTATTAGTCAGGAGAGGAGGTTAATGATTATGAAACAAATTAAGATTATCGTTGAAAAACATCCTGACGGTTATATAGCTTATCCATTGGGGATTAAGGGTGTTGTTGTTGGCCAAGGAGATACATATGAAGAAGCTCTTTCAGATGTAAAATCTGCGATCCGTTTTCATTTTGAAACCTTTGGAGAAGAAGTATTCGAAATTGATCCGCCGATTCTTGAGGCATTTGTTGCTGAAGCAGGGGTTTAGGCGTAATGCCAAAATTTCCAGTTGATGCACCAAAGCAAAAGGTTATAAAGGCATTTGAACTTTTGGGATTTAATCTAATCCGGGAAAGGGAACATATCTCAATGGAAAGATTAAATCCTGATGGCTCAAAGACTCCCCTGACTATGCCCAATCATCCCCGAATAAAGGCTTCTACTCTCAGAACGATTTGTACACAATCTGGAATTTCAAGGGATGATTTTTTTAATGCATATGAAAAGGCATGATGGCGGCCTTCAGATAACACCAGCTTTGCGCAAAGAGCCTTCGGCAAACAAACAGGCTCATAGTAGATTCCTCGACCGTGGCCTGTTTGTTTCGCAAAGCCACAACGATAGGCCGCCATGCCGCTGCGCGGCATAGACGCGGCGGCCTATCGGGGCGCCCGTGTTCCCGGGGGCACGGCGCTGACCGCTGCGCGGCACAGCGCCTATCTGCCGGGTTCCCGGCAGATGCCCCAAATGTCCCTTCGGGACACTTCGGGAACCCGGGCGCCCCGTTAGGCCGTTATCTGCCATTGCTTAACAATCAACAAAGCATTGTTAAAAAATAGAATGAAAACTGCCCCTGAAAACCCAATAACGACAGGCAACAGAAGGGGAGGAAAAGACCTTGAACTCTTTCTCCCCATACCTTTCTGGACGATTTCGAAGTGGAAATTTGACAGTGCCGTCATTTTAGAAGGGAGAGAAAAAGGTTAGCCTGCTTGCCGCATGAGGAAGGAGGGAACTGTGGCCGGGAAGATTGCTGCGTTGAACATCTCAACCAGACGCCTACTATCCCTTATACTCGGGATATTCATCATTGAATTTTCTTGGAATTAATGAAACTCGGTTTATAGGAGGAAATAAATCGATGCTTGAGGAAGAACATTATGGGGGGGTGATTTATGAATACCCAGGAATTCCCTTTAGTTATAAGCCCCAAGCTTGGATGCCCGAAGATTGCTGCGGTTGAAGAGATAAAAAGTGGAAAGAGTATCTCCTTGATTATCGCCGGGAAGTATGGGGAGTTTACCTCCCCTTTAAAGGATGCCTTTGAAGGGACCTTATATCTGCGCCCCTCCTATAGTGAGGGTGAAGGGGTCCGGGAGATTCCCCTCTATCTCACCCATGACCCTGAAGAGATTACGGGCTGGAATCTCCTCTCGGACTTTTCTGAAATGGAAGACACCAGAGAACTCATTAACAGTGAGTTACACTATAATGTCCTCGGAGAGGATACCCGTTACTGGAAGGTAGAGGTATCGGTCAAGAAGGCTGATAAGGGTGATTATAAGTCCCTTCTAAGAAAGGTTGGGGAAAGGTACCTACCTAAACTTTACGATCTAATTCTGAGGGACATATCCGGGAAATGGGAGAGGGTCAACTATCACTCCATACAGCTTGTTGAGAGTGTCGAGGGAAGTTGTAATTTTATTCACCTCACCGACCTCCACACGGCCAAGAGGAATGACGAGATACTGGATGAGGTGCTTAAGGTAAAGTGTAAGAGAAGCCGAGAGGAGATTGAAAAGAGCTACCTAAACTTTAACGACAAACTCAGGGAGTTTATCTCTATAGCCAATGATATGGCAGATAAAGGCGAACTCGATTTTGTTGTAATTACGGGCGACTTGGTCGATTTTGCCTTCCATGGATGGGAGGATGAGCCCAATGTAGCTGAGAACAATTGGAAGACCTTCATCAACATCGTTACAGGTGCTGGAAAGGAGAAGGCAAAGGGTAACTCTGGGATAAAGGTGGCGATCTTTACCTCCACGGGAAACCACGACTGGCGCCTCCATCCTTACGACCCCAACCTGGGAGATTACAATAAGAGTTTCGGTTTGGAGAAAGAGGAGCTTAAACATTATGAATACAGGTCCTTCGATTCTACAGAATACCCTGAGGATGAGCGGACAAAACTATCCAGAGAGATAATGAGCAATGGCTTTAAGAAGCTAAACATCGATGCCTTTGCCGATAAGGGAAAGGTAAGATTGGCGAAATTCCTCTCCACCAAGGTTACAACCTGGGTTCTGCGGGCCATGGTCGGGTTAGGTCTGGGGGGAGCAGGGGTGGCAGGATATATGACAAAATTTATTTATCTTGGAATCATCGGAGTTGTTTGGGCATTGGTGTGGGCGGGTGAGAAATACATGAATTGGTGGGTCCGCAAACAGGTAGATTTAATCATAGATAATCCTCTCCATGCCGAGGCCAAGGCCCTTCATTACTACCTCAAGCACATAAACCCCTACCTCGACTATGGCTTCCAGTATGGCAACCATTCCTTCATTGTTATGGATACAGGTGCCGATGTCTTTGTCGGCCGGTTGCTGGATGGGAAGGAAATGAAAGACATCAAGAGAATGAGCATTGAGGACAATATCCTTGGGGGTTCTCCCGATTCCAGGGCTTTTGATTCCGAGCAGAGCTGCTACAACTGGAGCCAGATAGTCTGGTTGGAGAAGGTTCTGTCTGTCCTTGATAATATGGATGGGAATAAGAGAACTTTCATTTTCCTACATGCCCCCCCTATCAATTTAAAAGAGGACAACGACTTGGTCTGGAGTAATCTCTGGGAGAGGAGGAGAGAAAGGCCCAAATGGATTGCCAGGGATGAATGTAATCTCACTTATGGTACCATAAACCATTACCTGAGTCAGTTCTTTTATCTCTGCATTGGGTACAGGGAGAGTGAGCTGGTAAGGGAGAAGGTGGAGCCCAGTCTCAGGAAGGTAGATCTTGTCCTTTCAGGCCATGCCCACAGGAACAGCGAGTTTAGGATAGAGAAGGAGTGGGTTGCGAAGGATAAAAAATATGAGATCAGGATATACTCTGAAATGTACAGCCAGTTGTTGGATGCTGGCAATCCTGATAAATGGTGGGAAGAACATAGACCTGTTGTTGTCCAGATTGCCTCATGTGGACTGCAAGGAAAAACCGACAGAGACCCACCCTACTTCAGGAAGGTGACCATGAATGGTAAGGGGCAGATTATTGACTTTAGAGTAATGAACAATGGAGGAGTTGTAAGGTTTTAATTAAGGAGGGCCAAGTCTTCCAATGAGCACGCGTCTGAAGACCTTTGTTTGGCTCAGCGGCTCAAGAGATCCAATAACAGAAGAACACTCCATTTCCAACTAAGGCAAAGATGTGGCTCCCCAAGTTTGGATTTCTAACCGATGTTTTTCTCAATAACATCGATAAGTTCCTTTATGCCTAGCGGCTTAACTATAACCGGATGACCGCTAATAACACCGCCACGAGTAGCCGCTTCATGTTGCGTCATAATGCCTGTTGAAAACACAATGGGAATATTTTTAGTATCATCATTGCTTTTTAACTGACCGGATACTTCACCGCCTCCCATATCCGGCATTGCGAGGTCTAATAAAATTAGATCCGGCCTGAACTGCCTGGCAGCGACAAGGCCGAGGGACCCTTTATTCTCGGCCCTGACTTCATATTTCCCGGTGGCCTCGAGATTCATTTTCACCAGTTCCGTAATACTCTCTTCATCGTCAATGATCAATATCCTTTTGTTCTTCCTCCTCTTTATTATCTTCATATTACCACCTCCACCTTATGCTATTTAAACGTTATGGTCACCCTTACACCGCTTCTATCTTTTCTATTCTCAATCTTTAACTTTCCATCGTGCACCTCCATTACATTCCTTACAATCGATAGTCCTAATCCCGTTCCGCCTTTATTTTGTTTTGTAGTGAAAAAGGGGTCAAATATCTTAGCCAGAATATCTGCGGGGATTCCTGTCCCCGTATCTTCAATTTCAGCAATAACTGCTGTGTCTCCTGGCTTAAAAATATCCCCTTCGCCGGGACCCACCTCATCACTAACTTTGGTTAGCTCCTTATTATAAGTCCTTATCTTCAACTGACCACCGCCAGGCATGGCATCAACGGCATTTATGAAAAGATTTAGGAATCCCTGTTCAATCCTACTTTTATCCAGGTTGAGGGATAAAATATCTTTTTCCAACTCTTTGATCACTTCAATATGGTTTCTGTCGAGAAGGTTTTTTACCAACACCAGACAACTCTCTATAATCGAGTTCAAATTTCCCGGCGCCTTTTCTATTTCTGCTACCCTGGATAAATTCAATAATCCCTTAATAATATTATCGGCTCTCTTGACAGCATCTTTTATATACCCAAGGGTCAAAGAAACATTTTCGTTGTCCAGGGGGACATGAGCAGAAAGATAATCCACCCCTTGATGAAAATACAGCAAAATTTATGCCAACTTATAATTTTTGAAAATTTTTGACTTCTTATTCGGAAAATATCTCATAAATGAGCCTCTTGCAAAACTCTTGAACGCCAGAGGAAATCGTCATTCCGGGCAAGCGAAGCGCGACCCGGAATCCAGGATTTTCAAGCAATTCTGGATTCCGGCTTTCGAGGAATGACAGATTAAGTGACTTTTGCAAGAAGCTCAAATGCTACAAATTTTGTAGCTTCTACAAATTTTGTAGCATTTTGGAAAATTAATAAGCACAATTCTTCTTATTTATACTTTTGCAAGAGGCTCATGTAACAGAAATTACTTATGTGGTGTCAAGAAGGAAAGATCCGAAAAATTGACTTGACAATCATGCCGCAAATTTTCTACAATAACCATTATTCACCATTTTGATTAAAAACGAATCGCTAAGGGGAATTTATCATGCCGCGGATAAGGTCAAGACGCCGCATAACTGTAAGCCTTGAGGAAAGCGCTTTTAAAAGTATCTCACGCATAGCCGAGGAAAGTGATGTTTCAATCGCCTGGACTATCCGATACGCCGTTAATAACCTGTTAAAAGAATGGAAGGAAGGCGAGCATCCGCCACCCATTCTCAATCCTGGAAGATTAAGAGAAGAATGACCACCCGCTTAAATCATCAACGAGAGGAGCTTCTCTCGGCCATGCGTTAATTGGAGTAGCCCTTGGGTTGGGAAGAAAAAAGAGGTAAATCGATGGGAGAATCCGAAAATAAATTGGGGCAAAGATTGCTGAAAGAGGGGAAAATTACCAGCGGCCAATTGGAAGTTGCCTTGAAGGAGCAGAATAGGACCCGAGAACCTCTTGGCAAGATACTTAATCGTTTGGCTTTCGTTGCTCAGGCCGACATATCCTCAATCCTTGCTTTTCAGGCGAGAGTCAAGTTTGTTGACCTCAGAGGTTTGGACATAGATCCTGAGGTTCTTAAATTAATCCCCTATGAGGTTGCTTTAAAAAATAAGCTTATCCCCCTCTCGCTTGAGAACGGCCGCCTCCGGGTGGGAATGGCGGACCCTTTCGATATCGTCACTCGCGATGAGGTGGAGATGATATCCAAATTAAAGGTGGAAGTGGTGGCTGCCGCAGAGGATGAAATAAGCAAAATATTGCATGAGCTCTCTGAAAAAAATTTGGGCCGGGAAGAAAGCGGAGGGGAAAAATTCAACGCCCCTCTTGAAGAGAGCATGCAAAAGATGGGAACACCGGGAATCAAAGAAGGAGTTGAGGGGCTGGCCGAGATCGGAGCGACGATAAAGCTGGTCGATGAGATTATCGCCCAGGCCATAGAAAGCGAAGCCACCGACATCCACATCGAGCCCGACGATGGCCTCGTTCGGATCCGCTACCGCGTCGACGGCCTGCTCCACCCTTTCTCTTCCCTCCCCAAAACCTTGCAGTCGGCGGTAAACACCCGGATTAAGATTTTGTCCAACCTTAACATCTCGGAAACCCGCGTTCCCCAGGACGGCCGCATCCAATTCTCCCTGAAGGACAGGAAGATCGACCTGCGGATTTCCGTTTTTCCCGGCGTTTACGGGGAGAATATCGTCATTCGCCTCCTGGACAAAGAGAAGATGCTCTTAAGCCTGGAACAGCTGGGGTTTTCTCGCCATATCCTCTCCTCTTACCGCCAAGCGGTCAACAGAAACAATGGGATCATCCTGGTGACCGGCCCCACTGGTTCGGGAAAGACGACCACCCTTTACGCCACCATCTCCCAGCTTAACTGCCAGGAGAAGAAAATTATCACCCTGGAGGACCCCGTAGAATACCTCTTTCCCCTCATCCGGCAGTCCCCGATCAACCCCAAGGCAGGCCTGACCTTTGCTTCTGGTTTGAGGGCGATATTGAGGCAGGACCCGGATGTCATCCTGGTGGGGGAGATCCGGGACCAGGACACGCTGCAAATGGCCATGAGAGCCGCCCTGACCGGGCATTTAGTGTTCAGCACGCTCCACACCAACGACGCCGCGGGGGCCATTCCCCGGCTTTTGGACATGGGGGCGGAGCCTTACCTTTTGGCCTCATCTCTGATTGCTGTTCTAAGCCAAAGGCTGATCAGAAGCATCTGTCCTTCTTGCAAGGAGCTCGCCCCGGTGGATCAAGCTTCTCTGGCGATTGTGGGGCGGCTTACGAAGGGAGGGACGCCTTTGGATTTGTACAGGGGGAAGGGCTGCCATAAATGCCTCCACACTGGCTACAGGGGCCGAATTGGAATTTTTGAACTCCTGACCGTTTCTTCCAAAGTAAAAGAGCTGATCCTCCAACGGAAAGATAGCAAAGTCATACAGGAAGCCGCCATGGAAGACGGGATGGTCTCTCTGATGGACGATGCTCTGCAAAAAACACTGCAAGGAATGACAACCCTGGAGGAAGTGCTTCGGGTGGTGTAGGAATGCCGCAGTTTCATTACAGAGCGAGGGATGAACTGGGAAGGATGGTCAAAGGAATCCATCCCGCGGGGGGAGAGGATCAACTGGCCAGAACCCTGAGGGAGAAGAAGCTCTATCTGATTTCGGCTTCGGAGAAGGGGGAGAAAAAGAAGGAAGCGATCTCCTTCGGTCTCAGAAAGGTCGGCAGGTCCGACCTCATCGAATTCTCTTCCCACATGGCCACCATCCTCTCCGCCGGCATTCCGCTCATGGAGGGGCTTCAGGACATGATCCTCCGGAGGAAGGGGACGAAGTTTGGAAAGATCCTCCAGGCCATCAAGGACGACGTGGAAGGGGGGTCCACCCTCTACGAAGCCCTGGCCCACCACCAGCAAGCCTTCGGGGAAGTCTATGTTTACATGGTCAGGGCCGGGGAAACTTCGGGGACGGTCGAACGGGTATTCGAGAAGCTCGCCGAATTCCTGGCCTGGCAGGAACAGCTCATCTCGGAGGCAAAGAAGCTTACCCTTTATCCCCTGGTGGTGCTCGGGGCCATCAGCATCCTGGTCATTTTCGTTTTTGCCTTCGCTTTCCCCAAAATCTCCGCCGTCCTCATGGATATGAAAGTCCCCCTCCCTGCTTCCACCAGGTTCCTCATCGGGTTCAGCCAGTTGGTCCAGTCTTCCTGGCACTTTTTGGGGCTGGGCATCGTTGCCGGGGGCGTGGGGTTCCGCCTTATCTCCCGAACGCCCGGCGGGCGGCTGATGCTGGATCGGTTGAAATTAAAGTTGCCCGTGGTGGGGGAATTGATCAGGAAGATTGCCCTCTCCCGTTTCGCTCACCACCTGGGCCTTCTCCTTGAGGGAGGGATCGGCATCTCTGATGCCCTCTTGACCGTGGAGAGGGTGGTGGGCAACCGGGTCATCTCGGAGACTATCAGGGAAGTGCGGGAGGAAATTCAAAGGGGCTCGACCTTTACCGCAGCCCTGCAACGGAGCGGGGAGTTTCCCCCGATGGCTCTGCGGATGATTGCGATCGGGGAATCCACCGGGACCTTGACCGAAGCCCTGGCCAAGGTCTCCCAGTATTACGACCAGGAGGTCCCGGCCTCCGTAAAGAAGATCTTAACGGCCGCCGAACCGATTCTTATCATGTTTTTGGCAGTGATGATTATGGGCATTGCGCTCTCGATCTATCTGCCCATTTATAAGTCCATAGGAATGATCGGAAAATAATGGGAGAAAGGTCTTTAGGGATAGAGGTCCTGCCCTCGCGGGTTAAAATCGTGGAGGTGGACTCCTCCACCTTCCCCCCCAGGGTCTTTCATTTTTCTTCCGTCAACCTCTTCTTCCCCGATTTGGAGAATACCTCCCAGCAGATGCTGGCCGCTTTGTCCTACATGAGTCTCCGGGCGAAGAAGGCCCGGATTGCCCTGGACCCCTCGAGCAACCCCTGCGTTCACTCCCTCTTTTCCCTTCCTCCCATGCCCGGGAAGGAGATGAGGGTGGTGGTGGAACGGGAGCTGAAAGAGACCCTGGAACGCTTCCCGGAAGAGATGGTTTTCGATTTTCAAATTATGGGCGAAGAAGAAGAGGGTAAAAAGGCGGTCCTCGCCGCCGCCGCCCCTTCGGCCCTGGTGAGGGAACAGGCCCTGTTCATCCAGAACCTCCGTTTGACCCCCGCGCTGATCACCACCGCGCCCTTCGCCCTTTTCCAGGGTTTGAAATTGGTGGAAGGGGTGGAAGAGGGTACAGTTGCGCTCATCCATCTTGGAGCATCGAAGGTCCATGTCCTCGTTTTAAAAGGGGGAAGGTGGGCGTTTCACCGGGAATTTTCCAGAAAGCCTACCCCCGGGGAAGAGACCTTCTCCGAGATTTACCGAACTTTCCTCTTTTACCGAAAATCCCAGCGGGAGGAGATCGGCAGGGTCTTCCTCACCGGAAACGGAAGTGAAGGGTTAGAGAAAGACTTGAAGGAAGCGGTAGGGGTAAAAATAGAGCAATTCTATCCTACGCTCGACCTTTCTCCTTTGAGAGGAAAGGCCAAAGAGTTCCGGCAAATCCTTCCAGAATTCGTCATCCCCTTGGGATTGGCGGGCCGGAGGGAGAAAGAGAGCATCAACCTGCTGCGGCCCCTTTCCGCTCCGGGGAAAAGGGAGGCAATCCTAAAGAAGGCGGCTCTGGCGGCCGTGGTGGTTTCGGTGCTAACCCTTGGGGCCGCTTATGCGTGGCTGGATACCGCGATTTCCAAGGCGAACCAGGATATCCCAAAAAAAAGAGAAGAGATCAAACGATATGAGCCCTACGTGGCCGCTCAAAAGGAAAGAGAACTCTACCGGGAACATTCGGCCCTTGTCCGGGACTTTGGTAACCATGGCCTCTGGGCGGAACTGCTCCGGGAGCTCTCCCTTCTCGCTCCTCCGGAGATGGCCTTCCAGTTTTTGGGGGTAAAGAGAGAGGGGGAAAAAATAAAAGTGAACCTAAAAGGAGAGGTTTTTTCTCCCCAGGCCTCCATAAGCCAGGAGGTCTTCAACCGTTTTTACTCCCGGCTGACCTCTTCTCCCCTTTTAGCCCAACTGGAAATCGACCCTGGAAGCATGAAAGTTGGCCAGCAAAGAGGGGGCGAGAAGGAAGGCCCCGTCCAGTTAGAATTTGAGGTGAAGGGAGAGCTGAAGCCCCTTAAGGTCGAGTATGAGAATTTTTAAGGGACACTCCCTTATCGTCAAAATCGTGGCCCTTAACGTGGCCTTGCTTGCGGTCGGCTACATGTTTTTTCTTTCCCCTAAATTGGGGGCCTTAAGAGGCCTCAAGGGGGATTTAAAGCAGCTCGAAGGGGAATTGAAGAAGCTCCGGGAGATGGAGAAAAAAGTCAGCCTTCCGGGCCTGGAGGAGGAAAGAAGCTGGCAAGCAATGAAGGAGAAGGTGGGCCGGATGTCTGCGGGAAGCGACCTTCCCAAGTTGATGCAGGAACTGACCAAGCAGGCCGCGGCCAACCGCATCTCCGGCGCCTCTTTCTCGGTTTTCCGCAGCCCCCCTCCATCAGCCTCCAAGGGAACCAAGGCGCAGATGGACGAATTTTTTATTAAAATCTCCTTTCATAGCCAATACCAGGATTTAGCCCTTTTTCTCAAGGCCCTTGATGATTTGTCCCAGTGGGTAGCCGTCGAATCTCTGGAAGTGCGGAAGGCATCCACCTTGATTTCTACCGCCCTCCAGGTTCGGCCCGTGAGCTTGAGTTCAAAAAAATGACCAAGAGCAGGCTTTTTATCGCTGCCCTCCTGGGGGTGGTAATTTTAACGGGAATGGTTCTCTATATTCCCATGCTGACCAAAGGAAAGCCGCCCGCAAAGAATCCGGCTCAGGGAAAAGAGCAGGATAAGGGGAAGGGTGATGTTAAATTTGAGGTCTTGAAGCGCCAAAGCCTTAAGGAAGGCTGGGGAAGAAATCCTTTTTTCATGGTGGAAGACAAAGCCCCTGTTCCAATCAAACCTGTTCCAATCAAACCTGTTCCAATCAAAGAAGTAAAAGCCGCGCCAGCTCAACCGACCTCACCCCCCAAACTTCCCCCGCAGGAGAAAGAAAAAGAGGTGCCCTTAAGGTTAGAGATGCTCTTGATGATCGATGACAAAATGATAGCCATCCTCAATGGCCAATCGGTGAAGGAAGGGGATAAAGTGGGGGAGGAAGTGGTGGCCAAAATCGATTCGGATAGAGTGCTTCTCAAAAAAAATGGCCAGCAGAGAACGATCAAATTGGACCCATTCTCAATTCCCTTTCAGGTCGAAAAAAGGAGGCCCTGATGGCTAAAAGCAAAGAGATCTCTTTACCCCTTTTTTGCATTTTACTTGGAATCTCCTTTATGGGAATCTCCTTTAGCGGATGCGCCGCCCCTGCTAAAATAGTTCCCAAGCCCGTGGTAGTGACTCCTCCTCCTGCTCCCGAGAAGCTGGAAGAACTGGTGGTTTCGCAGATCGAGGAGAAGAAGGAGCCCGAGAGGCTGCTCAGCTTTTCGATGAGGGAAGCCGACGTCCGGGAGGTTCTTTTGTCCATGTCCAAAACCTTGGGCTACAGCATGGTTTTGGAACCCGATGTTTCGGGAAAAGTTACCGTGGAGGCCAAAAGGGTAACTTTTGAGGAGGCCATGGACGCCATGCTGACTCCCCTGGGGTTGCAGCACAAAAAGGGAAACAACATCATCAAGGTCTCCAAGATGAAGCGGGAGACCCGCTTCTTCTTCCTGAATTACATAACCTCCAAACGTTCGGGCAGCAGCTCTATTACGTCCTCCATCGCAATTGGGGGCGGGGGCGGGGGCGGGGGGATAAGCACCACGGACTCGGCCGACCTCTGGACGGACATAGAAAACGGGCTGAAAGGCTTCCTTTCGGAGGGAGCCAGGGTCGCCATCAACAAGATGGCCGGGGTCATCGTGGTCACCGACTATCCCCCCAATCTAAAGAATATAGGCAACTTTTTAGAGAAGGTGGAAGGCTCGGTTCAGAGGCAGGTGATGATTCAGGCCAAAGTGGTGGACGTCACCCTTTTCGATGATTTCAAGCTGGGCCTGAATTGGTCGGCCATCACCAAGTTCTCCGCGCTGAAAATCAAGGGGACGCTGAGCGGGGGTATGATGATCGCCCAGAACTTGAGCCCGGCCACCGGGGTCTTTCAGATCGGGCTTTCCGATACCGACTTCTCCGCCCTTTTGGACGCCATGGCCACCCAGGGAACGCTCAACATCCTCTCCTCGCCCAAAATCTCGGTCTTGAATAACCAGAAGGCGGTGATCAAGGCCTCCCGGTCGGAAGTGTTTTACGAAATCAGGTCCGAGATCGACCCTATCACCAAGGTAGAGCGCATCACCCCCTCGCCCAAAACCGTCGATATCGGCGTGGTCCTGGAAGTAATCCCCCAGATCAGCGCCGACGGGAACATCGTCATGGACATCCACCCCATCATCACCGAAAAGGTGGGGGAGTCCACGTTCGAGCATTTGACGACGAAAATATCCACCCCCATCCTTACCATCCGGGAGACTAATTCCGTGGTCAAAATAAGGGATGGCCAGACGATGGTCCTCGCCGGGCTCATCCAGGAAAGGACGGAGGATAAAAAGACGGAGGTTCCAATTCTAAGAAGCCTTCCCCTGGTGGGCTCTCTCTTTAAACAAACGATGAAGTCGGGGCGGAAGAGCGAACTCGTCATCTTCATCACCCCCACTATCTTGGCCGGAAAAAAGATTGAAGAGCTTTCCCGGGAGGAAAAGGTAAAATTCGAAAAAGAGCTGAAATAAAGATAAATCCAAGCTCCCTCCCCCTTAGTCTCCTCCCGTCACGCCCAGGCGTGAAGGGGAGATATTTAGCGCAAACAACCAGAGAAAAGAGAAATCGGTGTACGAAGAATTCTACGGGCTTAAAGAGAAGCCCTTCAGCTTAACCCCCGATCCCAAGTTTTTGTACCTGAGCTCCAGGCACCGCGAAGTGATGGAGTACCTGAATTTTGGCCTTCTGCAGAGGGAAGGGTTCATCCTCATCACCGGGGACATCGGCACGGGAAAGACCACCATCTGCCGGGCTCTACTCAACCGGCTCCATGAAGAGACTCCCGTGGCCCTTATGCTCAACCCCTTTACCTCGGAGGAAGAGCTCCTGCGCTACACCCTCTCCGACCTGGGGATTTCCCCTTCCGGGCAAACCAAGCTGGAACTCCTGGAAGAATTGAACCGCTTTCTCCTCCGCCAATCTTCCGCGGGAAGGGTTCCCGTGCTCATCATCGACGAGGCCCAAAACCTCTCCTTTTCCCTCCTGGAGCAGGTCCGCATTCTCTCCAACCTGGAAACGGAAAAAGAGAAGCTTTTGCAGATCATCCTGGTAGGGCAGGAAGAATTGCGCGCAAAGCTCAAACTGTCCAAGCTGCGCCAGTTGGACCAGCGGATTTCCGTCCGGTACCATCTCCGGCCCCTGGACCGAAAAGAAATCCCCAGATACATCGACCACCGCCTGATGGTGGCCGGGTCGCAGGGAGGGATCTCCTTTTCTGGCGGAGCCCTGAGGGAGATCTTCAATTTCTCCCGGGGGGTTCCCCGCCTGATCAACATGGTCTGCGACCGAACGCTCCTGAACGGTTACGTGAAGGGAGATTATCGCCTCAGCGCCGCCATGGTCCGGCAAGCGGCGAAGACTCTGAGGGATGAAGAGAAAATTCCGCTGATCCCCGTGAGGATAAGACTGGCCGCTGTGGGCCTGGTCCTCTTCCTTTTCTTCCTCGGGGTTTTGGTTTTTTTCTTCTTTCCCCGGGAGGTTAAGGAATCCCTGAAGTCCTTCTTCCCCCAGAAATTTTCCTCCTCGGCCAAGGGGCCGCAAAAATTCCAGATCAGTCCGGACAAAAGCGCCCCTAACGCCCTTCCCAAGCCGGCCGAGAAATTGTATGCTTACCGTTTCGACAAATCCCTGCCCTATACCCTTCACGTGGGTTCCTATCGCACCGAGGAGATGGCGCTGGAGATGATCCAGAATCTGGAAGCCCTCAGCCACCCCAAGTATATATCCAAGCTCGTCTCCCCGGAGGGGGGAGTCTGGTATCGAGTCCTGGTGGGGAAATTTAAGACCCAGAAAGAAGCCCAGGAGGCGCGGGAGGAGGTCAAAAAAAAGAAGGGGCTTGAATCCGTCAAAGTAATGGAGGTTATACCGGGGGAAGGTTCGAATGAGCCTCATTCTTGAAGCTTTAAAGAAAGCTCAAAAAATCAGGATAGGGGGTAAGGACCGAACCTTTTTCTCCAACCTCCCCTGGGTTCCCCGCTGGCAGAAGAAGAGGTTTTTTTCCCCAAAATTTCTCCTCCTTCTGGCCGCGGCCATCGCCATCCCGACGCTTATCGCCCATTACCGGTTCTCCTTGCCTTTGCCGCCCAAAACCGCCTCCCCCCCTCCTCAGGCGGTTAAGGTGAACGTGCCCGATGCCCCTACCCCCCAACTGGTGCTAAGGGAAGTAAACACCGACTCCCTGGCCGAGGCGCCGGCCCCGGTAAAAAAGAAGAAGGAAGCTTCCCCTCCAACCTTGAAACCTCCGGAGAAAGAAACGAGGGTAGCTAAGGCCACGCCCCCCTCTGCTCCGTCGGCCTCTGCGCCGGCAAAGGTCAAGGAGGCCAAAGCGATCCCAACGCCTCCTTTAGAAGCCCCTAAGCCTCCCCTCCCGCCGGAAAAAAAGGACCAGGAAAAGCCCCCGGGCATTCAGCCTCTGCCCACCACGGAATCGGCGAACCACTTTAACCTGGGACTCCTGTACCAGAAAAATAACAAGCTCCAGGAAGCCATGGAGGAATACAAAAAAGCCATCCACATCGACCCGATGAACGTGGAGGCTTACAACAATCTGGGCATCATTTACAAAGATCTGGGAAGGCGGGAAGAGGCTATCAGCCACTACCAAAAGGCCCTTTCCATCGACCCCAAGTACGGCAAGGCCCGGCATAACCTGGGCGTGACCCTTTACCTCCAGGGGGAGCTGGAGAAGGCGGCCATGGAGTTAAACCTGGCCATTGAACTCAACCCCAAAAACCCCGAGAGCTACAACAACCTGGGGCTCCTTTACAAAAAGCAAAAGCAGCTGACCATGGCCAGGGAGATTATGCAGAAAGGCCTCTCCCTCAGCCCCAACTATTCCCCTCTGCACTATAATCTGGCCCTCACCCTGGAGGAAGAAGGGGAATTGGACAGGGCCATCTTCCACTACCGAAAGTTCTTGGAACTGTCCAAGGAAAGCAGGGGAGAGCTTACCGCCAAAATTAAAAAGCACCTGGAGCACCTATCCTCCCATGGAAGATAAAAAACCTCCCATCCTCCCTCGAAAAATGCGGATGCGGCTGATCATCGCCATCCCGGCCATCGTGGTTCTCTTCACCCTGAGTTCCGCCATTCTGACCTTCTCTTTAATCCGGAAAATATCTCCCATCCCCCCGGGTGAAATCTTATTCTTCATCCTTTCCCTTGTGGCCATGATTGGACTGGCTCTCCTCAGCAGTTCACTATTGGCCTACGGGATCACCAACCCTCTCAAGAAGCTGGCCCAGAGAGGATTCGAGATCCTCTCTTCCACCTCCCCCGAAGGATTCCAACGTAGCGGAAATGAACTCCACGACCTGGACAACGTCTTCAAAAAGATTTCCTTCTCCCTCAACCAATTTATTCAAGATCATCAGATCCTCGAAAACCTGAGAGAAGGTTTGATCCTCATTGATTCTTCTGGCACCATCCTCTCCGGGAACGACAGGGCAGAAAAGTTTTTTGGCACCAGCTTAACAGGCCAGCCTTATTGGAAGATTCTGCCTGCTGACCCCGAAAACAGGTCTTTATTGGGCAGGATAGGAGGGGCTTTGGGAGGAAAAGAGCTCCTGTTTCCTCACGAAGAGAGAATAAAAAACCATAACAACCAGCTTCTTGACCTATGGCTCTCCATTTCGGCCACCCAGGAACCTAAAGGGATCATGATTTCCATTAAAGACCTGGAAGAAATAAGATTCATCCGGGAACAGATCAGACGTGCCGAGGCCTTAGCGGAACTGGGTGCTTTCAGCTCGACCCTATCCCATGAAATCCGAAATCCTTTGGGGGCCATTCATGGATTGCTCGAATTACTCCAAAAAGATCTTCCTCCTGAGGACCGCAGGAGAGCCTTTGCGGAACGGGCTTTAAAAGAAGTGGAGAGATTGACCAATCTCACTGAGAACTTTTTGAATTCCTTGCGCGTCGAGCGTCTGCCCCTCAAAGCGGGCGTGGATTTAAGTGAGGTTTTACGCCAAAGCCTTTCCTTGGTCCGCCATGAACTTCTGACCAAAGGCCTCATCATTGAGGAAAGATATGAGGAATACTTGCCCCCGGTTGAGGCAGACCCCGAAAGTCTTACCCAGGCTTTTCTGAACATCCTTCTCAATGCCCACCGGGCTACCCCAGAGGGAGGGGTCCTCTCCATCTCTTCCGAATTGCTCCCCTCGGCAATCTCCATTGGCTTCCGTAACAGTGGATCTTACATTCCTCCCGAAGAGAGAGACCGGCTCTTTACGCCATTCCTCACCACAAAACCCAAGGGCACCGGTTTAGGTCTCTTCTTGACCCAGAGGATTGTGGCTGCCCATCATGGAACGATAGGAGTAGAAAGTGATCCGGAGCAGGGGACAACCTTTCGAGTAACCCTGCCGTTGTCCAAAGGGGGAGACTTTGAGCGATAAGATCTTAATTGTTGAAGACGAAGAAAACCTCCGCTTTGTCCTCGTTGAGGCCCTGGAGAGAAATGGGTACGAGGTAGAAGAAGCGGTCTCCGCCGAAGAGGCTTTTAAAAAACTTAAAGACTTTTCCCCCGACCTGATCCTCATGGATATCCGATTGCCAGGTATGTCCGGCCTGGAGGCCATGGGCAAAGTAAGGGAATTAGATCCCTTTCTGCCCATCATCATCATCACTGCCTTTGGCTCAAAAGAAGTGGCCGTGGAGGCCGTAAAAAAGGGGGCCTACGATTTCTTTACCAAACCTTTCAAGTTGGCCGAGATGGAGGTGGTGGTCAACCGGGCGCTGGAGAGAAGGCGCCTGCAGCGGGAGCTGCAAGAGATACAGGAGAAGCTTGCCGGCAGATACCAGTTGGATGCCATCATCGGGTACAGCGGCAGGATGCAGGAAGTTCTAAGGCTGATCAAGAAGGTTTCCCATACCGATGCCACGGTATTGATCGAGGGCGAGAGCGGAACCGGGAAAGAACTGGTCGCGGAGGCGGTCCATTATCACAGCCGGAGAAAAGACAAGCCCCTGGTGAAGGTCAACTGCGCGGCCATTCCGGAAGGCCTCATCGAGAGCGAGCTCTTCGGGCACGAAAAGGGCTCTTTTACAGGTGCCATCAGCAGGAAGATCGGCAAGTTTGAAGCCGCTAACCAGGGCACGATCTTCCTGGACGAGATCGGCGACATGCCCCTAACCGCCCAGGCCAAGGTCCTCAGGGTCTTGCAGGACCGGACCTTCGAGAGAGTCGGGGGAAACCAGCCGATCCATGTGGATGTGCGCATCATCGCCGCCACGAACAAGAACCTGGCCCAGGAGGTCAAGGAGAAAAGGTTTAGGGCAGACCTCTATTTCCGCCTGAATACCTTCCCCATTCTCCTGCCCCCTCTAAGGGAGAGGAAGGAGGATATACCCTACCTGGTCGAACATTTTCTGCGGCAGCCAGCCGGGAGAATCGGAATCGAACCGCCCGCAATCTCCGCGGAGACGCTGGAATACTTGGGAAAATATCACTGGCCCGGCAACGTGCGGGAACTGGAGAATATCCTGGAAAGGGCTGTGATCATGGCCGAAGGGGGCCTAATTACCCCGGCCCGGCTGTCCTCTCATCTAACCTCCTCCCAGCCCTCCCCAAGCCCGGGAATGGGCCTGGATGAGAGCATCGCCAGGATTGAGAAAGAGATCATCCTCGAAGCTCTCAAGAAGTCGGGGTGGGTTCAATCGAAAGCGGCCAAGGCTCTGGGAATATCCGAAAGGAGCCTCTGGCACCGCGTGAAAAAACACCGAATCGATGTCTATAAGCTGCAAAATGCTTGAATTCCCAACACCCTCTTTTTCTCGATAAGGCACGACCCATGAAAATTGGTATATCAATCCCGTAGGGGCGGCCCTCCGTGGCCGCCCAAAATCATTGTAGGGGCGACTCTCTGTGGTCGCCTCCTGCGACCGCCCAATGAGGCGGCCCACGGAGGGGCTGCCCTACAAAATCTTGGGAGCCCGCAGAGGGGCTCCCCTACGATCTCCGTAGGGGCGGCCCTTGGTATATCAATTCCGTAGGGGCGACTCTCTGTGGTCGCCTATTTGAGGAGGGCGGCCCTCCGTATATCAATTCCGTAGGGGCGGCCCTCCGTGGCCGCCTATTTGAGGAGCCCACGGAGGGGCTCCCCTACATTTCTTGCCAAAGCTACAAATTTTGTAGCTCCTACAAAAATTGTAGCCTTTTATTCCCCTTTTTTCTTAAGAAACCTAAAGATGATGGTCTCGTAAAAAGTCCCGAGTTGTCATCCTGCGAGTTGTCATCCTGAACCCTTCGCCCCTGTCACCCTGAGTGAAACGAAGGGTCTGGGTCTTTGGCTCAGGATAAACTCCGTGAAGGATCTAAAAGACATTGATATGATTAGATTCTTCGCTTCACTCAGAATGACAGAGTTGGGTAGGGGAGCCCCTCTGTGGGCTCCCGAAAAGGCGGCCGCAGAGGGCCGCCCCTACAGGATATTTTGGTTTTTCATATCGACAATCTTTTGTCGATGTTGATGCGCTAAGCGCCTAAATGGCACCGCAATTGCTTCCATTAAAATAAAAAAATAAGAAAG
>Ga0180009_10001716_pt1 | contig 26522 bp, 27 predicted proteins | sample OS_PC_MetaG_FD_123537 | JGI IMG/M metagenome (GOLD analysis project Ga0180009, IMG submission 123537) | Groundwater microbial communities from the Aspo Hard Rock Laboratory (HRL) deep subsurface site, Sweden - OS_PC_MetaG | ecosystem: Environmental > Aquatic > Deep subsurface > Groundwater... | reverse complement strand
TTTTTCCTGTGGACTAAACTTTCTCCTGATAACTCCATTCATCATTTTTCTCCTCTATTGGGAGAAATTTTAACATCTTCATTAACCCCTCTTTACTGTCTAGTTTTGGGGGACCACTTTACTACGGTAAAAAGGGCGAATCTCTTAAGCTTCACCGAGAATTGCTGGAGCTACCGACTTTTGGCTGTGAAACACAGTAAGACATGGTTTAATCAGGATAAATTCAACTAAGGTTTTCATTGTGGGCAAAATTATTGCAGTTGCTAATCAAAAAGGGGGGGTTGGGAAGACGACCACCTCTATCAACTTATCTGCTTCACTTGCTGCTACGAAACGTCGCATTTTATTGATTGATATTGATCCCCAAGGGAATGCAACGATGGGCAGCGGTGTGAATAAAAATGAATTAAAGCACTCTTTAAATGAACTATTGACCGGAAAACAGCCCTTCGAAAAAGTGTGTGTGAGCACAAACGCCGGATACGATTTATTGCCTTCTAATAGCGACTTGATTGTGGCTGAGGTGAAGTTGTTTCAGCTGAATGATCGAGAGACTCGCCTGTACAACCTATTAAAACCTGTTGCCCCTAAATACGATTTTATTCTTATTGATTGCCCACCTTCTTTAAATGTCTTAACGCTCAATAGTTTAGTGGCGGCAGATTCTTTGTTGATTCCGATGCAATGTGAATATTATGCCCTTGAAGGGTTGTCTGGCTTGATCAACACGATGGAACAGATCAGAGACAATTTAAATTCTCGTTTGGAAGTGGAAGGGATTTTGCGCACGATGTATGACGGTCGAAATCGATTATCTGTAGAGGTTTCAGATCAATTGTTAAATCACTTTGGCGAGAAGGTTTACCGCACGGTTATTCCTCGTAATGTGCGGTTAGCGGAAGCACCTAGTTATGGAATGCCAGCGATACACTATGATAAACGATCGCATGGGGCGGTGGCTTATTTGGCTTTAGCTGGCGAAGTGTTAAGACGGCAGAAACAGTCGTCGTAATTTTTTCAGCGCGATATAGCGTGTTTTTTATCTTAAAAGGGAAGGTCGAAGATGAGTAAAAAACGAGGTTTGGGAAAAGGTCTTGATGCGTTACTGGTTGGGATCAATCAAAGCTTTAATGAAAATCTTGAAGAGGCGATTGAGCGAGGCGATTTAAAAGAATTGCCGATCGAATATTTACAGCCTTGTCCATTTCAGCCGCGAAAGACTTTCGACCCTGAAGCACTGGATGAATTAGCAAATTCCATTCGAGCGCAAGGCATTATTCAGCCCATTATCGCTAGGAAAAAGAGCACCAATCGTTACGAAATTATTGCGGGTGAGCGAAGGTGGCGTGCAGCGCAATTAGCAGGCTTACAAGAAGTGCCTGTGTTGGTGCGTGATATTCCAGATGAAGCAGCGATTGCGATGGCGTTGATTGAAAATATTCAACGCGAGGATCTGAACCCTTTAGAAGAAGCGCGGGCGCTGCATCGATTGATCGAAGAGTTTGGTATGACGCATGAAAGTGCTGCTGAATCGGTCGGGAAGAATCGCGTGACTGTCTCGAATTTGCTTCGTTTGCTTGCTTTGAATACAGATGTGAAAACGATGTTGGAGCACGGTGATATTGAAATGGGGCACGCAAGAGCGTTATTGAGTTTAGACAGCGACAAACAACACGAGACTGCTCGCTTAATTGTTGCGAACAATCTTTCCGTGCGGGAAACAGAAAATCTTGTGAGGCGTTTGTTGGCGGGAAATAAAAAGAAAGATTCAAAATTTATTGTAGAAGATCCAGACGTAAGGGATTTGCAAAACAAGCTTTCTGGGAAATTAGGCGCGAAGGTTTTGATTCAACACAATGCAAAAGGCAAAGGGAAATTAGTGGTTTCTTTTAATAGCCTGGACGAGTTAGATGGAATTTTGAAGCATATTTCGTAATCGTATTAACAACTGTTTTGCCCTGTTCGCGAAAGTGGGCCTCTGTCATTCCCGCGAAAGCGGGAATCCAGATTCTGGATCCCCGCCTACGCGGGGATGACGAAAGCCCAATATCTCCGGAAACACGCAATAGATCTGGATCCCCGCTTACGCGGGGATGACGGGACACAGTCTTCGCGGGGATGACGGGGCACAGTATTCGCGGGGATGACGATGAGGTACATGTTGTAAAGGCAGACCTTTTTTATTTGGCGCAAAAAATGAACATTCCAAAATATCAACGCGCAGCATGGCGAGGGTGTCTTCGTTTATTGCTCTTTCAAATTGCAATCGCAGCCGTTTTATTTCTGACCGGTCTTTTGTTTTTTTCTGTGCCGGTTGCGGTTTCCTTATTGCTTGGAGGAAGCGTTTCAATCATTGCGCAAAGTGTTTTTGCGGCGTTGTTCTTTCGACACAGTGGAGGACGTGCAATAAGACGAATTGTGCATTCTTTTTATATTGCAGAAGCCATCAAGTTGGTTCTGACGGCCGTCTTGTTTCTTATTGTCATCGTGTTTTTGCATGTTAAGATGCCGCCCTTTTTTATGGGCTACCTGATAACTTATCTATCTTTTTGGTTATCCCCTGTGTGTTTTAGAGATAAGAAAAGACAATAATGATCGAAGTGCATCAACCCGCAAATTCCACAGAATATATTCAACATCACATGACTCACTTGATGCTGAATTTGCATAACGGCACGTTAACGAACGGCGGTTTTTGGACTCTGAACATCGATACTTTGGTGGTTTCTTTTTTACTAGGACTTCTGTTCTTAATTCCATTTTGGATCGTGGCAAAAAGAGCGACTTCTGATACACCAGGACCTTTGCAAAACCTTATTGAAATTCTTGTTAACTTTGCAGACAAACAAGTTCAGGAAACTTATCGCGGATACAGTAGTTTTCTGGGTGCATTAGCATTGACCATTTTTGTTTGGGTCTTTATTGCAAACTTTATGGATCTGATCCCCGTCGATTTGCTGCCTTGGGGGGCTGAGCACGTCGGTATTCCTTATTTACGCGTGGTGACTAGCGCCGATTTGAATTTTACCTTTGGTCTTTCTGTATCCGTTTTCTTTTTGACTTTAGGTTTTGCTATTTATGAGAAGGGCTCATTGGGCTATTTAAAAGAATTATTGATGACGCCTTTTGGTGTTTGGTTCGCGCCGGTGAATTTCGTAATGCACGTCATTGAAGAATTAGCGCGACCTGTTTCCCTTTCTTTACGTTTGTTTGGAAACATGTATGCGGGCGAATTAATTTTTATTTTAATCGCATTGATTCCGTGGTGGACTCAATGGCCTTTAGGTTTAGCCTGGTCAATCTTCCACATTCTGATTATTACGTTACAAGCCTTCATCTTCATGGTGTTGACGATTGTATATATAAGTTTGACGAAAGATTCCCACTAAACAGAGGTAGACGGCCATTAGAGCGGAATCTTTGGTAGGCCGTCATTCCTAGCTGCAGCGGGAATCCAGTTTTATTGATATGTTTTCTGGATCCCCGCCTTCGCGGGGATGACGACAGGGTGGATTTCCTCCTTCGCGGGGATGACGACGAAATTAGGATAACGACAGAATTTTTTGTTTATTACACTTTTTTTAAAAAGAGGAGATAGAGATGGAAATTGTTAAATTGATTGCTCAAATTCAGACAATCACCGTTATTTCAGTTGCCTTGATGATTGCGTTGGGCGCTGTCGGCACTGCTATTGGTTTCGCTTTATTGGGCGGTAAATTTTTAGAAGGCGCTGCTCGTCAACCTGAAATGACCCCTATTTTGCAGGTCAAAATGTTTATCGTTGCAGGCTTGTTAGATGCTGTGACCATGATCGGTGTTGGTTTGGCGCTTTACTTCACCTTCGCAAATCCATTCATTAATCCAGTCATTGCTGCTGTTACTCAGTATGCAGGACACTTGGTTCATTAATTGAAGCTGAGAAAAACATGAATATTAATGTCACCCTTTTGGGGCAAATGATCACATTTGCCCTCTTTGTCTTGTTTGTTATGAAGTTTGTTTGGCCTCCGATCATTAAGGCGTTGCAGGACAGGCAGAAAAAAATTGCTGATGGATTGGAAGCTTCTGATCAAGGCAAACATGAATTAGAGCTTGCGCGAAAGAAATCATTAGACCTTTTGCATGAGGCGAGAGCTCAGGCGAAGCAGGTTGTTGATCAAGCGAATACGCAAGCCAGTCAAAACATTGAGGATGCAAAAGCTAAAGGCTTGAAAGAGAACCAACGTATTATTGCAGATGCTCAAAATGAAATTTATCGTGAGGTTGGTTTGGCAAAGCAAGAAGTAAAAAAAGAGTTAAAAGATATGGTGCTATTGGCCACAGAAAAATTACTTCAGAAAGAAGTGGATCAAGCGACCAATCAACAATTAATTGAGAATTTTATTAAAGAAATTTAAGCCCCATCCGATAGGAACATTGTTCTTCTCAAAGATCTAAAAGGATCGAGGATGCTCCTTCGGTGAATGTTGAGATCTTGGTATGAAATTATTGCAAAAAAGAACGATAGCCAGACCTTATGCCCAAGCAGCGTTTGACGTTGCGTTGCAGAAAAATGCTCTAGACCAATGGGGCGATTTTCTTGAAACAGCGGCTCAAATTGTGTCAGACAAGCAGGTGAAAAAATTTCTTATGAACCCCAGCTTGCAAGAAGAAAAAGTGCTGCCATTTTTTGCTTCTATTTTGGAAGAAATGGATAAAGAACAATCTGGATTTCTTCGGGTTTTATTTAGTAATAACCGCCTCATTTTCTTACCAACCATTTTTAAAATGTTTGTTGAGAATAGAAAAGCATCCGAAAACGAAATGGATGTGGAAATTATTTCTGTCTTTCATCTAAGCGATGAGCAAAAAGGGAAGTTACTCAACGTTTTGAAAGAAAAATTAAATAAGAACATCTGTCCAACGTATACCATCGATCGAAACATTCTTGGGGGTGTGGTGATCAAAGCGGGTGACTTAGTCATGGATGGATCAGTTCAGACTTATTTACAGCGCTTGATAAAAAGCGTTTAAAAAATGAATTTTAAAATTTAGTAACTTTGATGTACGCGCTACTTGGCGAGTCTTTTTTATAAAAGGAAAAGAAACATGCGACTAAATCCTTCTGAAATGAGTGAGATTATAAAAAAACGGATAGCAGAGTTTAAACCATCGGTTGAATCTCGTGTCGAAGGGACGATTGTGAGCGTGGAGGATGGCATTGTCAGAATTCACGGGCTTGATCAAGCAATGCAAGGTGAAATGCTTGAATTCCAAGACGATATTTTTGGTTTGGTGTTGAACCTTGAACGCGACATCGTTGGCGCCATCGTGTTAGGGGACTATGAGCACTTAAGTGAAGGTCAAACGGTTCGATGCACGGGCAGAATTTTAGAAGTACCGGTAGGCGATAAATTATTAGGCCGAACAGTTGATGCGTTAGGTGTTCCTGTTGATAACAAAGGGGACTTAGGAACGACATTAACCTCTCCGATTGAAAAGATTGCTCCCGGTGTGATTTACAGACAGTCCGTCAATAAACCACTGCAAACGGGCTTAACAGCAATCGATTCGATGGTTCCAGTTGGTCGAGGACAACGTGAATTAATCATTGGTGATCGTCAGATCGGTAAAACAGCGATTGTGATCGATACCATCATCAACCAGAAAGATACTGGCGTTAAATGTATCTATGTTGCTATAGGACAAAAGGCATCCACTGTTACTGCTGTTGTAAAGAAATTAGAAGAACACGACGCGTTGAAACATACGATTGTTGTCGATGCTTCTGCGGCTATGCCCGCTTCGTTGCAATACATCGCACCGTATGCCGGTTGTGCAATGGGAGAGTATTTTAGAGATCGTGGTGAAGATGCTTTGATTATCTATGACGATTTAACCAAACACGCTTGGGCCTATAGACAAATTTCTTTGCTATTAAGACGCCCACCAGGACGTGAAGCGTATCCAGGCGATATTTTTTATTTGCATTCTCGCTTATTGGAACGTGCTTCTTCTGTCAGTGCTCACTATGTAGAAGAAGTAAGTCAGGGAAAGATTAAAGGGAAATCCGGTTCATTAACGGCATTACCAATCATTGAAACACAAGCCGGTGACGTTTCTGCGTTTGTACCGACAAACGTTATTTCTATTACAGACGGACAAATCTTCTTAGAAACAGATTTGTTTAATGCAGGTATTCGGCCTGCTATGAATGCAGGTCTTTCAGTTTCTCGTGTGGGCGGCGCTGCTCAAACGAAAATTATCAAGAAATTGTCTGGCGGTATTCGTTTAGCGCTTGCGCAATATCGTGAGTTAGAAGCGTTTTCTCAGTTTGCATCTGAATTAGATGATTCCACCCGCAAACAATTAGAACATGGAGAACGCGTTGTTGAGATGATGAAACAGAAACAATATGCGCCATTCTCTACTGCACAAATAGCATTCTCTCTGTTTGCTGTAGATAAGGGCTATTTGGAAGATGTTGCGCTCGACAAAATCAAACTCTTTGAATCTGAATTGCATCAATTCGTCGCGCAGAAATATGCCTCGTTGGTTGACCAGATTAATAAAACTGGGGATTACAACGACGACATTGAACAATCTATGAAACAAGCTGCGGATGCGTTTAAAGCTCAATTTACAGAGAAAATGTGATGGCTACTTCTCGAGATATCCGTACAAAAATTAGCGGAATAAAAAACATACAAAAGATTACGCGCGCCATGCAAATGGTTGCTGCTAGTAAGATGAAAAAAACAAAGGACCGTATGTTTGCTTCTCGACCTTATGCCGAAAAAATTCATCAAGTGATTACTCACTTAGGCAGGACGAATCCGGAATATCGTCATCCTTTTATGCAAGTGCGTACGGCGAAGCGTGTGGGTTATATCGTAATGACGACTGACCGAGGCTTATGTGGTGCATTGAACCTCAACATCTTCAAAAAAATGTTGATCGAGCTAAAGCAATTAAAAGCACAAAATCTGGAGGCGGATCTCTGTTTAGTCGGCGATAAAGCGGATTCTTTTTTCCGAAGTATCGGTGGGAGCGTGGTTGCAAAAGCGAATCACATTGATAACGACACCGGGGTTAAAGACCTTATTGGTGCAGTGAAGACCATGAGCGACTTGTTTGTGAAAGGAAAGGTTGATTCCGTGTATGTCTGTTATAGCAAGTTCATTAATACCATGGTGCAAAAGCCTGACGTGATTCAGTTGCTTCCTGTGACGGTCTCTCATACGGAAAAGCGTGAATACATTTGGGATTATTTATACGAACCAAATCCTCAAGAATTATTGGATGGTTTGTTACGGCGGCATTTAGAAGCACAGGTGTATCAGAGTGTTGTAGAAACGCTCGCGTGTGAACAATCAGCAAGAATGATTTCGATGAAGAACGCTACCGAAAATGCGGCGAAACTAATTGATGATTTGAAGCTGTCGTACAACAAAGTACGTCAAGCGACGATCACAACGGAGTTAACGGAAATTGTGTCTGGTGCTCAGGCGATCGAGGGCGGTTAAGCGATCAAGACAATGGCACACCGACGTGGGGATGCGGTTGAGATCGATACAGAATTACCAAGCGGTTTAACAAAAGAGGAAATATAGATGGCTACTGTAGAAAAAGAACAGAAACTGGGAACCATTATCGAAGTAATTGGTGCCGTTGTTGATGTGGAATTTCCTATTGATTCAATTCCTAAAGTTTACGACGCATTAATCGTAGAAGACTTAGATGTCACGCTTGAAACACAAATGCAGTTAGGGGATGGCATCGTGCGAACCATTGCTATGGGAACCACCGATGGCTTTCGCAGAGGACTGAAAGTTAGAAATACCGGTCACTACATCACTGTGCCTGTTGGAACAAAAACACTTGGACGCATTATGGATGTTTTGGGTACTCCTATTGATGAAAAAGGCCCAATTGGTGCAGAAACGCATTGGCCTATTCACAGAAAAGCGCCTACGTTTTCTGAACAAGCACAATCACAAGAATTGTTGGAAACAGGCATCAAGGTTATTGACCTTTTAATTCCGTTTGCGAAGGGCGGAAAAGTTGGATTGTTTGGTGGTGCGGGTGTCGGAAAAACCGTCAACATGATGGAGCTGATTCGTAATATCGCGATCGAACACAGCGGGTTCTCCGTGTTTACGGGTGTGGGTGAAAGAACTCGTGAAGGAAACGACTTCTATAACGAAATGATGGCATCCAATGTTTTAGACAAAGTGTCATTAATTTATGGACAGATGAATGAGCCTCCAGGAAATCGCTTTAGAGTTGCTTTGACTGGATTGACGGTTGCTGAATATTTCCGTGATCAGAGCAAAGACGTCTTGCTGTTTATCGACAACATTTATCGTTACACCTTGGCGGGTACAGAAGTGTCTGCATTGTTAGGCCGTATGCCTTCTGCTGTAGGTTACCAACCGACTCTTGCTGCAGAAATGGGCTCATTACAAGAACGTATTACTTCTACGAAAAAAGGATCTATTACATCGGTGCAAGCTGTATATGTTCCAGCAGATGATTTAACAGATCCATCTCCTGCAACAACTTTTGCGCATTTAGATGCAACAGTGGTGTTATCAAGACAGATTGTTGAATTAGGTATTTATCCTGCTATTGATCCATTGGATTCCACCAGCCGACAATTAGATCCATTCATTGTTGGTGAAGAGCACTACAACATTGCTCGGGAAGTTCAAAGGGTGTTGCAGCGCTATAAAGAACTGCGCGACATCATTGCAATCTTAGGAATGGATGAGTTGTCAGAAGAAGATAAGCTCATTGTTAGCAGAGCAAGAAAAGTTCAAAAATTCTTATCGCAACCATTCTTTGTTGCTGAAGTCTTTACCGGGAAGAAAGGTGTTTACGTGCCATTGAAAGAAACGATTCGATCCTTTAAAGGAATTTTGAGCGGTGAATACGATGACTTACCTGAACAAGCCTTCTATATGGTTGGAACTATTGATGAGGTAATAGAAAAAGCAAAGAGCATGTAAGCGACATTTGTTTTTTGTCATCCCCGTTTTTGCGGGGATGACGAACAAACCGTATGAGCATGACAGAAAAAGAGAATTCTCTATGGAAAATAGAAACTTTAACGAAATGCGAGGCGAGCAAGGCTCCAAAGCGTGGATGCTTGCGGATACTCTGCAATTAGATATTGTCAGTGTCGAAGGATTGATCTTTTCCGGTCGAGCCAAGATGGTGGTGGTGTCTGCTTACCAAGGAGAAGTTGGTATTTTGCCAGGTCATACTCAGATGCTTTCAACCGTGCAACCCGGAGAAGTGCGGCTCATCAAACAAGACGGTTCAGAAGAATACTATTACATCTCTGGTGGTTTCTTAGAGGTGCAACCGGAGACAGTTACTATATTGGCCGATACCATCATTCGCGCAGAAGATATTGATGAACAATTAGCTGTGGAAGCAAAAGGGAAAGCTATGGAGGCATTGGCGACAAAGAAATATGGCGATTACACCACGGCGCTTATTGAATTGACTCGAGCAATTGCTCAGCTTCGTGTCGCCAGAAAAAAACGAAGATAAAGCTTATGCTGAATGTCTTTCATGTCATTAAAGATCCTGTCCACGGGTCTATGCAATTCACTACACAAGAAGATCGATGGATCAAGCCTTTCCTCGGAAGCCAAATCTTTCAACGCTTAAGGCACATTAAACAATTAGGCCTGGCCGATTGGATTTTCCCCGGCGCTGTACATACCCGTTTCAATCATTGCATTGGCTGTTGTTATATCGGCGGGCAGATTGCAACTAAATTGGAATTAGGCGCAGAAAAAAAACAATTGGTGATGTTGGCTTGTTTGCTGCATGACATTGGGCACGGGCCGTTTTCTCATGTCTTTGAAGATATTTTTTATGAGAAAAGCATTCACCATGAAGATTGGACCCCCATGTTCTTAGAAGAATTTATGCAGCCTTCTTTTTTAAAGCGTTTTAATGAGCGCAATGAAAAAACACCGATCGATGCGAATACGATTCATCAAATTCAAGGTCTGATCATGCACAGCGGAGAAGACAAGTTGCTTTCCGATATTGTTTCTTCGCAATTGGATGCAGATCGTTTGGATTATCTATTACGCGATAGCCATTTTTGTGGAGTGACCTATGGAGAATATGATTTCCGATGGTTATTGCACTGTTTAACCCCTGTAGAAAATGAAGGCACGATTGGGCTTGGGATTACGAGTAAAGGAATCGGTGTTGTCGAACAATATTTAATGGCGCGTCGTCTAATGATGCGCAATGTGTATCAAAACGGGAAAAAGTATTGTTCTGAATTTCTGTTGCGTGAGTTTTTGAAATTATTGGCGCGCGCCATTCATGAAGAAGATGCATTTTTACAATTAGATCAATCTCCTTTGGTGCAATTTTTAAAAAGCGTAAATACATTTAATGAAAAAGCGCTAAAAACAAAAAATAGAAAACGTCTGATCAATCAATTTTTAAAATCAAATTACTCTTTGTATAAGAACTTATGTGATTACGATATTTTTTCGATGATTCGTTCTTTGGCGAAAAGTAATGCTCACCATCCCGTTATTGAGTTAGCGAAAAGGTTACACAATCGTCGTGTTCCGAGGGTGTTGTATATTGATCCGCATCAAATTGCTGAGGCGAGAGAGATCATCGAGCACTTTAGAAAGAAGCAAAAAATTCAAGATTGGCAAATTGCTTTATTAGAATTGCCACACCTTTCTTACGAGATGAATCATGATCCGATTTTGATTCGGAACTTTTTTGGGGCTACGCGATTCTTACACGATGATTCGTTAATGATTCACGCTATATCGGACAAAAGTGAATATTTGTATTTGCTAAGTATTGATGCAGAAATATCAAACTCGAAAAAAATGATTCCGTTTTACCGTTCTTTGAAGAACGTGGTGATGTAGGGATGACAATCTACTTTTGAGCGAAAAAAGAGGGTTTTTGAAAATGAGTAACGATTCAACGCTCAATGTTGTGATTTTGGCAGCGGGAGCGGGAACAAGAATGCATTCGGCTTTGCCTAAAGTGTTGCACCTTCTGGCCGGGAAAACATTGCTGGAACATGTCGTGCAAGCCGCACAGCAAATGCATGCAAAAAAGATTGTAGTAGTTGCGGGACACCAATATCAGACGGTGAAAGAACATCTCTCCTATTTACCTGTGGTTTGGATTGAGCAAAAAGAATTGTTGGGGACTGCACATGCTGTTATGCAAACCTTGTCAGAATTGGATGAAAACGATCGCGTTTTAGTGATGTATGGCGATGTGCCTTTAATTTCCGCACGTACTTTGGCACAGATGATTCAAATTTCGAGCGATGTCAGTTGGTTGACAGCTGTTGTTGATCGACCCGAAGGGTTTGGGCGTATCTTGCGTGATGAAAAGGAAAATCCGATCGCAATCGTAGAAACGAAAGATGCCACCGAAGCGCAAAAGAAAATCAAAGAAATTAATGCTGGCACCTGTGTGTTTAAAGTGGCGGATTTAAAAAGATGGTTGCCTAAGCTCAACAACCAAAATGCTCAGAAAGAATATTATCTAACAGACCTTTTTGGATTGGCCGTGAAAGAAGGCGGTTCTATTTCAACGGTGTCGCCAGAAGAAAACGACGAAATTTTAGGGGTGAACGACAAATTGCAGTTAGCAACCGTGGAAAGGCGCTATCAATTGAAACGAGCAAAAGAGTTTATGCAACAAGGATTGCAATTGCTTGATCCTAATCGTTTCGATATTCGTGGACATTTGTCCTTTAAAAATGATGTAACTATCGATGTAAATGTCATTGTTGAAGGTTGTGTTGCGATTGGCGCTCAGACGATCATCGGAGCTAACACGGTTTTAAAAAATGTAGTGATTGGAGACGGTGTTGTTATCGAGCCAAACTGTGTGATTGAAGATGCTGTTATTGGAGACGATTGCCGTGTAGGTCCTTTTGCACGAATTCGTCCCGGAACAAAATTGTTAGAAAGATCTAAAGTTGGAAATTTTGTTGAAGTGAAAAAAAGCGTGATCGGCGAAGGCAGCAAAGTGAATCACTTGAGTTACATTGGGGATACAACGATAGGTCGAGATGTCAATGTTGGTGCGGGCACGATCACTTGTAATTACGATGGTGTGAAGAAAAACCCGACTATTGTTGAAGACGAAGCTTCTATTGGAGCAGGAACGCAGTTAGTGGCTCCTGTGAAAGTTGGCAAAGGCGCAACCGTTGGTGCGGGATCAACGATCACACAAGACGTACCAGCTGAGAAATTAGCAATAGCTCGGTCACGACAAGTCCTTATTGAAGGATGGACGAGACCAAGCTGTCGTTATCCGCAGGAAAGCTCAACGTGTCATCCCCGCGAAAACGGGGATCCAGAAAATAATTGATTGTGACTGGATCCTTAGCCTACGCGGGGATGACTTCCTGGAAGTGGAGCCGCCTACGCGGGGATGACGATTGAGCGCATACTGTAGAGGCGCGATTTATCGCGGCTCAGGAGCAAAGGAAATCTGCAAAGGAATTGATGCATCATGAAATTCAGTATTCGTTTTAGTATTGCTTCTATCTTTGTTCTTCTTCTGTTTTTAGCGATCAGTGTTGTGATTGGTGTGAATTATTACGCCATGAATCGTCTCTTGATCCGTTCTTCTCAACTAATCTTAAAAGGTTCTTCGAACTTAATAGAAAACCAACTGCTTGGTTTCTTAAAACCAATTGAAAGTCGTTTACTGGTAAGCGCGCAACTTCTAAAACGTGGCTTGGTTAATCTGGATGATGAAGCACAGATTCGTAATTACTTGGTCAATATCGTAGGCGAGCGCCCGAACTTTTATGCGGCATACATTGCGGATACTCAAGGCAACTTCTTTATTGTTGAAAGAGATCCCGACACGCATCATTTAAATTTTGAAGTCGTTAATAGAGATAAACAGGGTGCCATATTAAGAAACAGTTTAATTGATGAAACAGGCCAGTTGTTGTCTCAAAAAAAACCAACTCAAACAACCTATGACCCTCGAAATCGTATCTGGTATCAGAATGCGCTTAAACATACAGAACCTTCTTGGACGCCTCTTTATAGGTATGCCTTAACTCCCGGAAACAATGTGACTCATGGTATTACGGTCAGTATTCCGATCTATGCCGGTCAGGGAAAATTGACCTATGTGATCGCGATCGATATTGCGGTACAAAACATTGGTGCTTTTATGTCCGAAGTTAAACCGACTGCAAATACAGTGATGTTTATTATGGATTCAGCCGGAAAACTTTTATTGCCAAGCGAGTTAGAGCAAAAAAAATGTCCTAATCAATTGTGTTCTTTGAATTTGTTGCAAATGCCCTGGATTCAACAATCTTTTTCTTTGTACGACAAAAAAGGCAGCGCAATTTTTTCGACGTATTTCCAACACAAACGTTATTTGTCTTCTTATTTAAGAATCGGTCACTTACTTGGTGATTACTGCATTGTTGGCATTGTGCTGCCTTTGCACGACATCGCTGGCCCATTAGAAATAAATGTTATTTTAAGCATTCTCATCGCTTTCATTATTTTGGTGATTAGCTTGATTATTGTGCGAATCGTCGCAGGAAGGATTGCCAATCCGATTGTTCTGTTGGCAGAGGAGGCAGCGTCCATAGCGGAGCTTGATCTAGAGGATAAGCCTTTGTTTGAGTCTAAGATCACAGAAGTGATTCGTATTCGAGATGCTTTTGAATTAATGAAAAAAGGGCTGCGTTCATTTTTAATGTATGTCCCCGCCTTGTTGGTTAGAAATCTTATCAAGAGTGGGCATGTCGCAGAAGTGGGCGGTCAAAGCAAAACCGTTACTTTGTTTTTTTCCGATATCAAAAGTTTTACGACCTTGTCGGAGTCGATGGCGCCGACGCAATTGATGGAGTTTCTTTCTGAGTATTTCGGGGCCATGTCGCAAGTTATTCAAGAATCACGAGGGACGATCGATAAATACATCGGTGACGGCATCATGGCATTTTGGGGCGCACCGCTAGAGGATGAGTTTCATGCAATACATGCTTGTCAGGCAGCGTTGCGCTGCTACGAAGCACTGGATCGGTTGAATGAAAATTGGAAACAAAAAGGCGAGCCAACTTTGCAAATGCGTATTGGGATCAATACCTCTGAAGCTGTGATTGGAAATATCGGAGCAGAAGACCGATTGAGTTATACCGCTTTGGGCGATGGAGTGAATTTAGCGAGTCGCTTAGAATCCTTGAGCAAAGTCTATGGTACAAGCATTCTGATTAATGAGTCCACGTACCGTATTGTCAAAGATCAATTCCCTATACGTTTGGTAGATAGTGTGATTGTTAGAGGCAAAAGCAAAGGCGGTAAGGTGTATGAGTTGTTGAGCAGTACGCATCCTTTGATAGCAAATCTCGATGCCTACAATAAAGCGTTTGGGATTGCTTTCGATACTTATCAGAAAGGTGAATGGGATCACGCCATTGAGTTATTCCAAAATTTAGCGGAACAGTTTGGCCAGGATCATCTGGTTCGTTTGTATATCGACCGTTGTTTGTATTTAAAAAAACATGTTCCGCAAAATTGGAATGGTGTGTGGATGATTGATAAGGCTTGATCATGATTAGATTTTTACAGATCACAGATTCACATCTTTTTTCAAACAGAGCGCACAAGTTCTTAGGCATCAAGTCCTATGAAACTTTCAAAGCGGTTACAGAATTGGCTAAAAAACATATTCGTGATCGGGGTGCTGATTTTGTCGTGTTTACGGGGGATCTTTCGCACGATGGTTCTGAAAAGTCTTATCAACATTTTGTATCGCTTGCCGAAGAGTTGTCTGTAAAGAAAATTTGGATTCCTGGTAACCATGATCGTCTCAAGACGGGGCTGAAGGTTTTAGAAAATGCAGGCATCAGTTCGCAAAAAGTGATTCAGCAGGATCATTGGCAGCTTATTTTTTTGAATTCTTTTTGGAAATGGCACATCGCTGGAAAGCTATCGAAGAAAGAGTTGCAGTTCTTAGAGAAGACTTTGGAGCAAGGCGAAGAGCTAAAGAATTTTGTTTTTTTACATCACCACCCATTGAAACTGAATTGCAAATGGCTGGATGGCAGCAAATTAAAAAACAGCGATGCTTTTTTAGAAGCGGTTCATCGGCATAAAAATATTGTAGCGGTTGCTTTTGGGCATGTGCATTCAGAACAAAAATTAACTTTTCACGGAGTGGATTATTTGGGATCTCCTTCTTCTTCTGTTCAGTTTATGACGAAGGAACAACAGTTTAAATTAGATGCTGTGATGCCTGGATTTCGTTGGTTTGAGTTATACCCTGATGGACATTATGAGACAGGAATTGAACGGGTGGCGATGCATTCAGATTTTCTGCCAGATCTTTCAAGTAAAGGGTATTAATTTATTTAAGGAGCTTTTAAATGAGAGAGCTAACACAGAGTGATCTTGAACGAATTCAAATGCTGACGAGTGATCGGGTAGGCATCGATACTTTAGAGCGTTATACAGGGAGCCAAATCGATCAGTTTCAGCCTTATATTTTATTAACGAATTTCCCGGATTATGTACAAGTTTTCTCGGAAATGTTTCATCAACCCATTATGCGCGGTTCGGCTATGACCGCTTGTCATGCTAAAGACGAGCAGATTTCGATTGTCCATTTTGGGATTGGCTCACCGCTTGCAGCTTTAATTGCTGAATTACTTTCTTTTGTAAAACCAAAAGCGACTTTGATGTTGGGATTATGCGGCGGTTTGCGCAAAGAATATGAAGTGGGCGAATTTTTTAATCCGATTGCAGCCATTCGTGAAGAAGGAACATCCAATGCTTATTTGCCGCCGCGTTGCCCGTCTTTAAGCTCTTTCGTGATCCAGCGTTATGTTTGTTCCGAACTAGAGAAAGAAAATATGAAATATCACACAGGCGTGATTCATACGACCAACGTGCGTTTTTGGGAATTTAAAAAAGATTTTGTTAATGAGCTTTCTATTGAGCGCTCACAAGCGATTGATATGGAGTGTGCTACATTATTTACCGTTGGGTTTGTGAACTATGTGCCGATGGGTGCCTTGATGTTGATTTCTGATTTGCCCTTGAAGAAAGGAGGCGTCAAAACCAAATCAAAAGCAAAGGCGATATTTAGCAAATACACCTCTCAGCAAATTCATCTCGGGATCAACGTGTTAAAGCACATGATTGCAGATGAAAAGAAAGGATTCGGATACCAGTTTTAATCGGAATGACGAAGGAAGCGCGGGGCATGATGGAGCATAGGGCTGAGGCATAAAAATTTACTTCACCTATGAGGCATTAGATAATGCCGCCCTTCCAAAAAATGGGTACAACATGAAACAAAAATTACAACAGGCCTTAAGGTCTTCTCTAGATCGTCTCAAAAAATCCAAACAGCTCTCTTTTCAACTCCCTGAAGAAATACAAATTGAATACACGCGTTCTCCTGAATTCGGAGATTTTGCTAGCAATATTGCTTTGGTCTTGGCGAAGCAGTTGCAAGTAAAGCCGCATGAATTGGCGCAATGGATTATCGAAGCATTGAGTGCAGAGGAGTGGCTTGAAAAAGTGGAAGTTGCAGGCCCTGGATTCATCAATTTCTATTTGTCTTCGGATACACAAAATCAAGTGGTCGCGGACGTATTAAAAGAAACGGAAAATTACGGCAGAAAAGATATTGGGAAAGGCCAACGTGTACACATTGAATATGTTTCTGCAAATCCAACAGGTCCTTTACATGTGGGGCATGGCCGTAGTGCAGCATATGGAGCTGCTGTTTCCGATATCTTGCAAGCAACAGGTTTTAATGTGCATCGCGAGTATTACATCAACGATGTGGGGCGCCAGATGGACATTTTGGCGATTAGCGTGTGGTTACGATATCTAGATGCTTGTGGTGAGGAATTTGATTTCCCGCGTAATGGTTACAAGGGCGATTACATTCGCGAGATTGCTGTTGAGTTGAAGTCTCATTATGGAGATCGATTTCATCGTATTGCAGAAGAAGTATTTAATGGCGTACCCAAAGATGCGACTTCTGAAGATCAAGAAAAGCAGAAAGAGGCACATACCGATGCCATCGTTGTGCGCGCTAAAGAATTGTTGGGCGATGATTACAAGATCGTGCACCAATTTGGTTTGAACATTATTTTGGCGGATATAAAGGAAGATTTAGCTGAGTTTGGAGTGCATTACCAAACCTGGTTTTCTGAAAAAGCTCTTTCAGTCGATGGAGCGATTGATAAAGGCATCGAAGCTTTAAGAAAAAAAGGGTTCCTTTATGAAAAAGAGGACGCTCTTTGGTTTCAATCCACTCAATTTGGAGACGAGAAAGATCGCGTGTTGAGACGCGCCAACGGCCAACTTACGTATTTTGCTTCTGATATAGCGTATCACTGGAATAAATTGCAACGGGGTTTTGAGGTCATTATCGATGTGCTAGGCGCAGATCATCACGGCTATGTGCCTCGAGTGCGTGCAGCCATGCAAGCGTTAGGCTTAGAGCCAAAAGCGTTTTATGCCCCTCTTGTCCAATTCGCAATTTTGTATCGGGGGGAAAAGCGCATACAAATGTCTACACGCGGTGGCAAATTTGTCACGTTGCGTGAATTGCGAAATGAAGTAGGTAACGATGCCACGCGTTTCTTCTATTTAATGCGTAAATCAGACCAACACATGGATTTTGATTTGGAGCTTGCGAAATCGCAGTCTAATGATAATCCTGTTTATTACATTCAATATGCTTATGCGCGTATTTGCAGTGTGTTTCGACAATTAAGAGAGAAAGGAACTTTATTTAATCAATCTATTGGATTGCAGTCTCTTTCTTCTTTAAAAGAAAGTCATGAACAAGCGCTTATGAATTATTTATCTCGCTATCCTGAAACACTTTCTTTGTGTGCCCTTAATCTAGAACCGCATCATTTGGCAAATTATCTAAAAGAGCTCGCCAATCTTTTTCACACGTACTACAACGCGCACACTTTTATTGTGGACGACGAAGCATTGTGCCAAGCACGTTTGTGTTTAATTAAAGCTGTGCAACAAGTCATAAAAAACGGATTTGTTTTGCTCGGCGTTTCGACACCGGAAAAGATGTGATATGCCAAAGGATTATGCGCGCCGCGCTTCAGAGCGCAGAAATACAATAAGGGATCATCGCCAAACAAAGAAACGGGATCGTAGACCCTTTCCGTTTCTTTCCATGTTATTGCTTATTCTTTTAATTTTTGCCTTTGTTTCCGGCATTTTATTTGTGACTCACCGATTGCGTTCGCAGAGGACTACAACTCGTACCACGCAAATAAAAATCAAAAAGCTTTCTAAAAAAATACCCTCTTCCACGCAAGCGAAGAACACAGCTCCTTCGATGCACTATGATTTCTACAAAATGCTTCCATCCATGCAAGTAGATGTGTTGCCAGAGGCAAACGAAATGCCTGTGTCGAAAGAAAACAGTCCTTTTTACGTATTGCAGTTCGCTTCGTTTTCAGACAAAGAGGTTGCCAGCAGCTATGAAGACAAAATTCGTCTATTGGGTTTTGATGCGAAAGTGATTCCAATTGCGAGAGGAGACTCAATGATCTATCGAGTGCAATTGGGTCCGTTTCAAGATGAGCTGTCCGCAGAGAAGATTCGTGACGAGTTACAGTCGCAAGGCATTAACGGAATTTTGGTCACATTAACCCCCAGAAAAAATCCATAGTAGCAACTGTATCGTCATGGCTAGCTACGGCGAGCATCCCGACTTTCGTAAATAAGAGGACAAAACAGTGGAACAATTTCATGGCACTACCATCTTATGTGTTCGCCATAAAGACAAAGTGGTTATTGGCGGAGACGGTCAAGTATCGATGGGCAATATTGTTTTAAAGGGTAATGCAAAAAAAGTACGTCGACTTTTTAATAACAAGGTCATCGCAGGTTTTGCTGGTGGGACAGCCGATGCGTTCACTTTATTTGAGCGCTTCGAAGCGAAACTTGAGATGTATCACGGAAATTTGACTCGAGCGGCAGTTGAATTAGCGAAGGATTGGCGCACAGACAAAATATTGCGTCGCTTGGAAGCGCTATTAGCTGTTGCAGATGAAAAGACATCTTTGATCATCACAGGAAACGGTGACGTGATTGAACCCGAGAAAAATATTATTGCGATTGGTTCAGGAGGCCCTTTTGCACAAGCGGCGGCTCGAGCGTTAATTGATAACACAAAATTTTCAGCGAAGCAGATTGTGGAAAGGAGTTTAAAAATTGCTTCGGATATTTGTATTTACACGAACCAACATTTGACGATAGAAGAGCTTTAAAAAAGAGAATGATTTTATGAATACTCAGGCAGAAAGAAAAAATACAGCAGAACAACAGGTGGAAGTGCAATCGATGATGACACCAAAAGAGATCGTACATGAGTTGGATCGATTTATTATCGGCCAAGATGATGCGAAAAGAGCGGTTGCAATTGCTCTTCGTAATCGTTGGCGACGGATGCAACTTTCGGATGATCTACGTTCCGAGGTGACTCCGAAGAATATCTTGCTTATTGGAACCACGGGTGTTGGAAAAACTGAAATTGCACGTCGGCTTGCAAAGTTGGCAAAAGCGCCATTTTTGAAAGTGGAAGCAACGAAGTTTACGGAAGTTGGTTATGTCGGGCGCGATGTAGATTCGATTATTCGTGATCTCGCAGAGATTGCCGTCAAGATGCAGAGAGAAATTGAATTGCGTAAGGTGCAGCAACTAGGAGAAGAAGCTGCGGAGGAACGTATTCTTGAGATTTTGTTGCCTTCTGCGACATCTAAATTAACAGGGGAATCTTTAGAAAATAATCCGGCGATTCACACGCGTCAGAAATTTCGCAAGATGTTGCGTGAGGGCTCGCTCGACGAAAAAGAAATTGAGATTGAATTTTCTACTCCTGCGGTTGGTGTTGAGATCATGGGGCCTCCCGGTATGGAGGAAATGACGAATCAGTTGAGTGGTTTGTTTCAAAGTTTGTCTCACAATAAACAGAAGAAGAAAAAGGTCACAGTGAAACAAGCGAGGCATCTTTTAATCGATGAAGAATCCGCGAAATTGTTAGATGAAGAAGAAATTAAGCGCAAGGCTATTCAAAACGTTGAACAAAACGGCATCGTGTTTATCGATGAATTAGATAAGGTCGCTCGACGTTCTGAAAACATGAGCGGAGCTGATGTGTCTCGAGAAGGTGTGCAGCGTGATTTATTGCCTTTGATTGAAGGGTGTTCGGTATCTACAAAGTATGGTGTTGTGAAGTCCAACCACATTCTGTTTGTTGCTTCAGGTGCTTTTCATGTAGCAAAACCGTCTGATTTGATTCCTGAGTTACAAGGGCGTTTACCGATTCGAGTGGAGTTGCTGTCTTTAACCGTGGACGATTTCGAGAAAATTTTGACAGAGCCGCACGCTTCATTGACGGAGCAATATGTTTCTTTGCTAGCGACAGAAGGCTTGAAATTGAAATTCAATAAAAAGGGCGTGCGTCGTATTGCAGAAGTTGCGTGGCAAGTGAATGAGCAGTTGGAAAATATTGGGGCTCGTCGTTTGTATACGGTGATGGAACGTTTGTTAGAACAAGTTTCTTTTGAAGCAAGCGATTGTAGCGGGAAGGCGATTTTGGTCGACGATAAATATGTGGATAAACGTTTAAGTGCGTTGTTAGAGAATCAAGATCTAAGTCAATATATTTTATAGGGAGAAAAAGATGTCTCAGGATGAATTAAAAAAAGCAGCCGCAGAAAATGCGTTGCGTTTTGTGAAAGAAAAAGATGTTGTTGGTATTGGAACAGGTTCTACAGTGAACTTTTTTATTGATGCGTTGGCTCAATCCAGGATTCCTATTGATGGCGTTGTGGTGAGCTCTAAAGCGTCAATGCAACGGTTAATGCAGTATGGGTTTGAAATTCTTGACCCAAATAGCGTGGTTCATTTCCCTATTTATGTCGATGGGGCTGATGAGGTTAATTCGCGTTTACAGATGATTAAAGGCGGTGGCGGTGCGCTGACTGGAGAAAAGATTGTTGCTTCTTTAGCAAAGAAATTTGTATGCATTTCGGATGCGAGCAAGAAAGTTGATGTGCTAGGAAAATTTCCTGTCGCAGTAGAAGTGATTCCTTTGGCGCGTAGTTTTGTCGCGCGCGAGATCGTCAAATTAGGGGGCGATCCGGTTTATCGACAAGGTTATGTCACTGATTATGGCAATGTCATTTTGGATGTTTATTTTTCATCCATCTTAGAACCCATCAAACTTGAGGAGACGCTCAACAATATTACGGGCGTAGTGACAAACGGCTTATTTGCCAGGCATCCAGCAGATGTCTTGTTATTAGGGACGGAAGAAGGGGTAAAAGAAACAAGCTTATAAATTTTTTCGTCATCCCCGCCTTCACCGTCATTCCCGCGAGCTATTCCGTCATTCCCGCGAGCTATTCCGTCATCCCCGCGAAAGCGGGGATCCACCCGCTTTGTCATTCCCGCGAAAGCGGGAATCCAGAGAAGAGATATATCAATTCTGGATCCCCGCTTTCGCGGGGATGACGGAACAGACCTGGATCCCCGCTTTCGCGGGGATGACGGAAGAAATATACAATCTAGAATCGATTACGACGTTTACCTTAAATCTTGAATGGCTTTTTTATAATTTGGTGCGCGGAAAATAGCGGTGCCCGCAATGAGTATATTTGCTCCTGCTTCTTGTATTTGCTTTGTGTTGTCTTTATTCACTCCACCATCAACCGCAAGATCGATAGCAAAACCACTCTTACCGATTATTTCTCGTGTTCGTTTTATTTTTTCCAACATTTCTGGAATAAAACTTTGTCCGCCAAACCCTGGATTTACAGCCATGATCAAGATGAGATCTAACTTCGGAAGCACATATTCCAAATAATCCAGAGAGGTTGCTGGGTTAAAGGCAAGCCCTGTTTTACAACCGTGTTTTTTTATCAGTTGTAAGGAACGATCGATGTGCCTACTGGCTTCAGGATGAAACGTAATATGACTTGCTCCCGCTTTTGCAAACGGTTCGATCAATGAGTCAACAGGATCTGTCATCAAATGAACGTCAATAGGCGTTTTGCTGCAACGAGGATGAATTGCCGCGCAAACCAAAGGACCAACCGTCAGGTTTGGAACAAAATGATTATCCATCACATCGAAGTGAATCATGTCCGCACCTGCTGCAATAACGTTTTCTATTTCTTCACCTAACTTAGTGAAATCCGCAGACAAAATTGAAGGAGCAATCAATGTGTGTTTCATACAAATTCTTCCATAGCACTAAAAAAGGAAATGAATCATAACGTGATTTTTAATGAAGGCGACTGTTAGAGCAAATCAGTAATGCACCCTACCTTTATGCCGCTTATTTCAACTTGAGCATTTGGAGGAAATAGTGCGCATCAAGCATTCCCGATATTTTGTGTTACCATTTTTTTATTCATTACATGCAACTCGAATCAGATATTAAGAAATATTCATCAGCAGAAATATTTCTTATGTAACATCTTAGAAAAAAGGAAATCTTGTGCGTTACTTATACAGTTTTTTATTTTATTTATTAATTCCTTTCGTTCTTTTACGGCTTTTATGGCGTTCGCGAAAGTTGAAACAGTATCGTCAACGAATTTTAGAGCGGTTTGCGATCTTCAAAATCCAGTCTCGTTATAGACACGGCATTTGGCTACACAGTGTGTCTGTTGGAGAGACTTTGGCGGCTGTTCCTCTGATTAAACAACTTAAAAAAACGTTCCCCGATTTGCCGATCGTAGTGACCACCATGACACCAACTGGTTCGGAGCGTGTTACAGCAGCCTTAGGCGATTCTGTGTTTCATGTTTATGTTCCTTACGATTTGCCCGATGTTGTGCAGCGGTTTCTGCATAAAGTGCAACCGCATTTGATCATCATTATGGAAACTGAAATTTGGCCAAATTTGCTGTATTACAGTCGTAAAAGCCGTATTCCCATTTTGTTGGCGAATGCTCGTTTATCGGAAAAATCTGCAAAGGGCTATGCGCGATTTAGAAAGTTTACAAAACGTGTATTGAACCGTTTTGATTTGATCGCGGCTCAAGCGGCACCGGATGCAGAACGATTTATTCAGCTCGGTCTATCGAAGGAAAAAGTGAAAGTCGTAGGCAGTATCAAATTCGATATCAATATGCCGCCCAGTATTTTTGAAACGGGTGAATTGATTCGTCATCAATTGGGAGCGGATCGTTTTATTTGGATCGCTGCTAGTACACATGAAGGTGAAGAGAACCATGTTTTAGAAGCTTTTAAAGAAGTAAAAAAGCGTTTGCCGAAAGCTTTATTGTTATTAGTTCCTCGTCATCCAGAGCGCTTTGATAAAGTGTTTCATCTATGCGTTAACGTGGGGTTTACTGTTGCCAGACGCAGTAAAGGAGATGTTTGTAATACCTCTATCGATATTTTCCTCGGCGACACCATGGGCGAATTGATGCAATTTTATGCCGCTTCAGATGTAGCTTTTGTTGGAGGCAGTTTGGTACCTATTGGGGGGCATAATTTATTAGAGCCAGCAGTCTTTCGTTTAGCGATTTTGTCGGGTCCTCACACGTTTAATTTTACTGTGATCCGTGAGTTGTTTGAAAAAGAGGAAGCGGTTGTCATTGTGGAAGATGCAAAACAGCTGGCAGAACAAGTGATTCTTCTTTTATCTGATGAAAGGTTGCGGCGGCAACTGGGGGCAAATGCTTTGAAAGTGGTTCAAATGAACAAAGGCATGGTCGGAAAGTATGTGCAACTTGCTAAAGAGTTATTAGATAAAAGAGCCACAAGATAAATGTTTTCACGTTCATTTGATGTTGATTCAACAATTCATTCTTTTAAAAAATACTTTACTTTTGCTCGTTGTCATCAACCGACAGGCAGTCTTTTGCTCATGTGGCCGGCATTGTGGGCGTTATGGATTGCTGCCGCAGGGCGTCCATCTTTAACGTTGATTGTTGTTTTTGTATTGGGCGCATTTGTGATGCATGCGTTTGCATCCGTGGTGGATGACATTGCGGATCGTCAATTGGATCAATACGTGGAGCGTACAAAGTATCGTGTCTTGCCTATGAAGCAGATGGACCTGGCACAAGCGTTCAAGCTGCTGTTCTTTTTAGGTTGTTTTGCTTTTTTGCTCGTTTTATTTCTAAACGCTTTCACATTTTTGCTTGCTTGTGTTGCTCTGCTTTTAGCAATCAGTTATCCGTTTTCTAAACGTTATACCTATTGGCCACAGTTGTTCTTAGGCGTCACTACGGCTTGGTCTGTCCCCATGGCATTTGCCGCACAATTAAATGCGCTGCCATTGAAAACTTGGGGGGTGTTTCTAATTGCTGTGGCATGGGGCGTCGTGTACGACACTACTTATGCCATGATGGATCTATCAGACGATCAAAATTTTGGCATCAAGTCAGTGGCTGTTTTGTTTAGAAGCCACACACCTCTTTTTATTTTTGTTATGCAACTTTTGGTGATTATGGGCATGATCTTTTTAGGATTTGCTCTGCATTTTTCTTATGCATACTTTATTTTTCTTCCCCTTGTGTTTTTTGCTTTCCTCTATCAACAATGGTTGATGCTAAAAAAACAGGCGTATTGGAAAGCCTACAAAAACAACGCATGGCTGGGCGCTCTAATCTTTTGCGCATTTCTTTCGGGTTATTTGTTCGTTTAGCGCTAATAGACTGTCTCCTCTCGGCAATACAACGTTTGATATTGCTGGATTCCATTATTTCTATGTTCGTTATCCTAAATATGAGATATCTTAAGCGATGAAAGTAATAAGAAAAATAATCTGGATGGGTAATGCTTTGAAACAATTAAAGCGATTTCCTGAAGAAGTGAAAGACGGTGTTGGATATGCTTTGTATCAGGTGCAATACGGGGGGATTCCGATCAAAGCAAAACCATTAAAAGGATTGAAACCAGGAGTGATGGAAATCGTGTCTGATGACTGTGGAAATACCTATCGAACAGTATATGCCGTGAAGATAGATAAGAATATTTACGTGTTACATTGTTTTCAGAAGAAATCAAAAACAGGTATTAAAACATCAAAACAAATGATTGAACTCATTAGACAGCGATTGCGGGAAGCTGAGAGATTAAGTAAACATAAAAAGGAAGAATTCCAATGAATAAAAAGCCAATTAAACATACTGAAAGTAGTGGCAATGTTTACCAAGATTTAGGGTTTGTGGATGCTGAAGCACGTTTGGCAAAAGCGAATTTAGCGATGCGTATTACAGATATTATTGAAAAGAAAAAGTGGAAACAGATCGACGCGGCAGAAAAGCTTGGTATTAATCAACCGAAAATTTCAGCATTAACGCGCGGTCAGTTGAGTGGATTTTCTATTGAACGATTGATCCATTTTTTACGGCTTTTGAACCAAAATGTAGAAATTGTCGTGAGGAATAATTCAATGCGCCATAAAGCGTATGGATATTTAAAGGTAATTTGTCGCAAGTTTAATTTAGTAGCTAGTGGGGCGTAGTTCTGTTTTTGTTCTTTCGGTGGTGCAGGCTATTTATTTAGATCGAAAAAAGATGGTGGCCAGAGGTGGAATCGAACCGCCGACACAAGGATTTTCAGTCCTTTGCTCTACCGACTGAGCTATCTGGCCATCTTGAAAGGGGGCGTATTAAATCGGTTGCATCCCAAAAAATCAAATACTCTATGCCTTAGAGTATATGAATTTTTTTATGTGTTTGTTTTGACAAGAAAGGAGGAAGTCATGAAACAGAAATTATTTATTACTTGTGCGGCCATTTTGTTTTTCTTTTTTAGTGCGGCAAGCTTTGCAAAAACCGGGTTGAATTTATATGAAAAACCATCGACTTCCGCCAAGGTGGTTGCTCAGCTTCCTTGTCGTCAATCGTTTGTGCCTATTTATCGACAAGGTCATTGGATAAAAGTCGGGTTGGCTTCTGATGGAACTGTCGGATGGTTGGATATGCAGCAGTATCGTGCTTGTCAGAAAGCTCGGTCGAATTTGTCTTCTCAATCTATTGTCGTAAATGCGATCAATCAACCGAATGGAAAATATACGGTGACCGGATACAAAAACGGGAAAAAGATGAGCAAAAAGGAGACGGAGCAGGCATTAAAGTCCATGCAAAGACAGCAGATGCTGATGCAAAAACATTTTCAAAGGATGCAGCGACAATTCAATCATCTTTTCGGGGATATGCAGGACATGATGTCGGATTTTCCTGTTGTTACTCCCATGGTTTTTGTTGTTCAGCCTCAACAACAAGTGCTGCAAAGCATCCAAAAAGTTAAAAAATAGTTTTAAGTCATTTCCACGAAAACGATCGGCCATCATCCCAATCTTTCGCCATCCCCAATCTTTCGCCATCCCCAATCTTTCGTCATCCCTGTATGTGTTAGGTAATTCGTTGACAAAAAGGGGCTAAAAAGAAGCCCTCTCGGTTAGAGTCGAACTAGCTGTTAACGAAGGAGCCAAACGCCATGAGACGAACCACAAACGAC
>Ga0180009_10001715_pt1 | contig 26526 bp, 26 predicted proteins | sample OS_PC_MetaG_FD_123537 | JGI IMG/M metagenome (GOLD analysis project Ga0180009, IMG submission 123537) | Groundwater microbial communities from the Aspo Hard Rock Laboratory (HRL) deep subsurface site, Sweden - OS_PC_MetaG | ecosystem: Environmental > Aquatic > Deep subsurface > Groundwater... | reverse complement strand
TACCGAATTCTTATCAACCAAACCGCCCAGGTAATAGTCAAAATTCATAAAAGGGCTTATTGGTACACAGCCTTCCAGAAGAATAAAAGCGCTTACCTGGAAACGAAGGTAATAATTCTTTTTAGAAAAGGAGGCAAAAACTATGGTGCTTTTCTGCTGAAGTTTTAAAGATCCATGTTTAAAAACCGATTTGGCGTTACTCATGTTTTAATTAAAATATTAATAACTCTACCGGCATTATTACAACATTTTTCTTACTTGTCAATAGGAGAAGCACTACTTTTGATATGAAACCTCGCGGCAATTTAGATAAACTGTGAAAAAAGTTTAGTTGCTACAAAAATTTTGGTAAACAAAATTTCCGGGACTGGCAATTCGGTAATTAAAAACGGCAATTTTCTTTGACAAAAACCGTTAAAATTTGATAGACTAAATATAGTTAATTGTTAAAAACCTAAAAATGCCAGGAGAAGCGGCTGATACCGGTATTGCCCAAAGAGGGCCATCAACAGATCAAAGAATTAAAAAGCAAATCGAACAAGGGAAAGGGGCAAAAGAGACATTACTCAAAAAGTTGGGGTCAAGCCTTCCTGAAAAAGATGTCTCTTGTGTTCAGAGCTACTTTTCCCTTTTAGAACGGGCAGCTGAGATGAATCCAAACCAACAAACAGAAGCAACGATTGGTGTTGTTACCGCTTTTGCTATCCTACTTCAGGATGAAAAAACGACTGAAACTTTAGGCGGATTAATGGCGGATCCAAGTTTTAATTTAGCAAGAACCGCTTTTATGGATGCCGCGGCAACTCAGGCAAAAAACGCCGGAGCCAGAAGAAGCATTATTAATGATGCTGTCGAACTGTCAAAAGGAGAAATGCCTGGAGCGACCGACTGGATGAGAAAAAAAGGGATAAACAGACCAGCGGAGTGGGATGAAATAGGCAGAAAAGGGCGACAACTTTAGAAATCAGCAAGGGAAGGAGGGAAATTACACTTCGTTAAGTCTGCCCACCGATTATATAATTCCTTAGGTGTCCACCTAACCCACCCCGGGGGTGTACAAATACAAACCGGGGGTGTACAAATCAAAAATTAGAACCATGTCAGAAGAAAGCTCGCTGGAGTCAACGGGAGTTTCTCCAGTTACTCCTCCGACGATACAGACAGAAAAGAAGAAAAGGCCGAAAGGGGAAAAAGTTGCTCCCGTCTCCAGAGTGCCAACTGCAACCGTAGAGGTCGGGGCTGTAAGAAAAGAATTAAGGACAGAACAAAAAATAACCGTTGATTTAGACAACAAAAGCCTATTCGCCCCACTAGAGGAAGAAATAGGTCAGTACTATGAATGGTTCAGTTCTAATCCCCCTCCAAAAGTGCCCAAAGAAGTTATTTTTCAAGGTGCTGGGACGGAAACACAGATGCCTTTTATGCACTTGGCAACATGCGCACCAGCATATGTTATCGCCGGAAGATATATAAAACAAATGGGGGAAGTTTTAGGTCGTGCTCCTAAAGTGCTTGAAGTCGGTTGTGGAACAGGCATTGGCTCCAACTATCTTAAAACCCGAGTTGCTCCAGAGGCTGATATTTCGGGCGTTGATTTTTCTGACGAAGCGATTGCCTACGCAAATGAATGTTATGGCAAATCAGGCGTAAAATACATAGCTGAAAGAGCCCAGAGGCTTCCGTTTGAAAACGGAGAATTTGACCTCGTTTTCTCAGTCCAAGTGTTAGAGCACATATCAAGGGAAGAGGCCGTTGAGTTTGTTAAAGAAGTAGCAAGGGTGCTTAAAGACGGAGGATTAGTGCTGGTTTCTACCCCCAACCGCGAACTTTGCCAAGATCTTTATTGTAATAATCCTAATGACGACAGTGATCGGCGCTTAATTCCTTCTCACGAACATGAATATTACCTTGATGAATTAAGGACATTATTTGGAAACGCTGTTGAGAATGGATCAAGTTTGTTTGAGGAAATTCGAGTCAATTCCCAAGTAAATTTACCCAACAGAAAATTATGGGAATTTGGTTTAACTAAGTTAAGTCCGAGTGAAGGATTTTTAGGAAAACTCAAGAGAAAAGCGTCCAATGTCCCAATAAGATTAATGCCCTTAGCTCTTCAGCATTTTTTAGGAAGAAGAAGTTGGGAGACCAGAATGAAAGCAACCGGAATTTCATACAAAAAAATTGCTCTGTCCAACGAGTACCACCGAGAAACAGATGGAGAGAAAGCTGATAGCTATTTCGTTGTGGCGAGAAAACAAGAATCCTTATCCTTAAAATAAACTACACAGGGGCTTACGATATTTCCTACCTGCCGGCAGGCAGGTGATCCGCCTTATGCATTCCGATGCGACGTCGGAACGTCGTTTTGTACCGCTTCATCCTCGGACTTACGTTCGAAGTTTTCGCTCTCTTGAAATAAAGAAATTAAAGGCTAGTTAGTTCCCTCATCTCGACGATCGTTGAAATGAGAGAACGAGGAGGGGTATTTCGGTCCGGCTAAATTAATAAGAGGGAAGAGGAAGCCGGAAAAGGGTTTTCTTAACTTAGTTGTCAACCCGCCCGCATCGCCAGGCCCGCTTCGACCGCTCGGCGAGGCCACCCCGGAGGAAGTGTGAAAAACTACTGTCGCGAATCACCTCTATTTAAATTGAAAATTAAATTGTTTGTTGACCGCTCCCGCAATTCGATAAAGCGTCTCCAGAGTAACATTCTGTCTGCCACTTTCAATCCTGGCAATAAACTCTCTTTCTACTTTCATTTTTTGGGCCAATTTCTCCTGGGTTAGATTTGCTCCCTGTCTTAGTTTTCTCAGAGCAATGGCAATTTTCAAATATCTTGCTTTTTTCAAAACCTCTTCTTTTTTAGATTTTGAATAGGATGCGAACAGTTTGTCAAAATCAACAAGACTACCTTTTCTCAAAGCCTGTTTTATTTTTTTATTCATATTGTTTCAACCTCCCTTTGGCTGTTTTTAAATCTTTTAATGGTGTTTTCCGGGTTTTCTTCCTAAAAAAATGCAAGATGATAATGAACCAGTTTCAAAACTATCTATTGTTGTCATCCTAAACTTGTCATACCCTTCCGAAGCTCAAAGAGCGAAGGAGGGATTCAGGATCTACATTGTCATTCTGAACTTTTACCGTCATCCTGAACTTTTACCCCGTCGCATGATTGGGGTGATTCAGGATCTGGGTAGATTCCGGGTCAAGCCCGGAATAACAATAGAGTCCCGGGTCACGACAGTCATACGACGTCGCGCGGCGACAGCCATGCGGCATCGCATGGATCCCGGAATGACGACGAGATAAGGTTTTGAGACAAGTTTAATGTAATCTCTATCAATATAAGCATAAAGTCCTCGGCATTCGCCCTCTCCCTCCGTAGCCCCGCCTGCTCGCCTCGCTGAGCGGTCGAAGCGGGCCAGCAAGCAGATCCTCTTTTAGGGGGCAGTTGTCTGGAGACTAGGGGATTCTTCGCTACACCCTGTACCGTCTGGTACAGGGTTCCGCTCAGAATGACGAGAAAAGGGTTTTTCCTTTGATAACATCGGTTTTTGCTTCCTCGGAATAAACCACCAGCATTTACCCTTGCTCCCTTATCTTTTCCATCAAGATAGAGTAAAACCTCAGGTTGTGGATAGTGGCCAGGCGGCCGGCGGTCATTTCGTTAATTCTAAAAAGGTGGGCCAGGTATGCCCGGCTATAGCGGGAGCAAAGCAAACAGTCGCAGGCCTTGCTAACCGGACCGCGGTCGGCATAGTATTTTTCTTTGTCAGGAGTATAAAAAGAGTAAAATTTGGTGTTTGCCTGCCTGCCGGCAGGCAGGTTAATATCAATTGACTCAATTGAGTCGGCATCAAAAATATAAAGCCTTTTATGCCGGGCATCCCGGGTGGGCAAAACACAATCAAAAATCTGATAGCCCAATTTGGTACAGGTGACAATTTCCTCCGGTTTACCGATACCTAAACCGTATAAAAAGCTGTTTTTAGGAGTATTGTCGGCAATCACTTTGGCAGAATCATAATCAAACCGGCCGTCGTCTTTTATCGGCCAGCCGCCGAAACCGTAACCGTCAAAGCCTATTTCAGCCAAACGCTGAGCGCAGTCTTTGCGCAAGACCAAGTGTTTGCCCCCCTGAACTACGGCAACAAGATAAGGCCGGTCTTTTTTCTTTAAACCCCGCTGGCGGCAGAGTTTTTCAAACTCATCTTTAGACTTTTTGGCCCAGAGAATGGTTCTTTCGACCGTTTCTTTGGCTTTGTCGAAATCCGCCGATGGCGGAGTGAAATCGTCCAAAACAACCGCCAAGTCTGTTTTAAGCTCTAACTGAAACTTAATCGAATCTTCCGGAGAAAAAATTTCCTTTTTCTTGCCGGTATTTTTAAAAACTATACCCCGGTCCTCAATCACCCCTTTAACCACGCCTCTTTTTATCAAAGACATTACTTGGAACCCGCCGGAATCGGAAATAGTTCCGCCATTCCAGGACATAAAACTACCGATTCCTTTGTGGTTTTTTATCACTCGGCGGCCTAATTGGTAATAAAGATGGTAAGTGTTTACCAAAATACCCGGAGTTTTGGTGTTTTCGATATCAGCAGAGTCCAATGTTTTAATTACTCCGCGGGTAGCGTCAGGAAAAAAGAGAGGCAAAGGCAGTCTTTTACCGCTTAAGGTTTTAAAATATTTTTTCCGAATGGTCATTGGAAATGATTATAACAGCAAAGAAACTTCCGAGTACTAACCCGAAAGGGGAGATTGGGGAAATCGGGGAGATTAAGGAAAGAAAAGAAAAGAAATAAAGGAAATTAAAGGAGCTTAGAGGAATTTAAATCGGGACAGATCTCCGAAAAATCAAAAACCGTGGCTCAGCTGGGCGAGAAAATGTGCATCTGTCTGAAACGATTGATATAATATAGGCAGAAAACTAAAAGCGAAGAGTGAAAAAGTAAAAACAACAGGAAAAAGGTAAAAACGGAAGAAGGGAGACGGATCTATAAACTGGTTCCTTTTAACTTTTCATATTAGCTGTTAGTTTTATTGTTGGGTCTGTACCATTTGCCATTGATTAAAATGGTAAATACTTAATGGTAAATGAACAAATAATGAGAGGGGCCTGTAGCTCAGTTGGCTAGAGCATTCGATTTGCATTCGAAAGGTCAGCGGTTCGAATCCGCTCAGGTCCACCGGCCTTGCGTAAAACGCAAGGAATTTTCAATCCCAAAGGGACCCCTTTTGGGTTTCCAATTTTCAAATATTCCAAATTCCGAAGGAATCCCGTTGGGACAAATCCCAAATTTCAATTTTTCAATATCCAAACTATCACGAAGGGATCTGTCTATAACATTGATTATTTGAATTTAGAGATTATTTAGCCTGCCTACCGGCCCGCTTCGACCGCTTCAGCGAGGCGAGCAGGCAGGAGTTTTGATATTCGGATTTCGAGTTTTTCGTGGTTCCAGGCAGGGTAACCCTGCCTGCCAACGAGCAAGGATACAGACTCCCGGTGGCGGCGGGTGGACTTGAACCACCGGCCTTCGTCTTATGAAAACGCTGCTCTGCCACTGAGCTACGCCGCCTTTAAAAAACTCTAACACGAGATTTTAACCTTTCCTTCGAGGCATTGCAAACACAGAACCACTGGTTTCGACACTTGAAAAAAGAGCGTTGATGCTATAATTCCGTAGGAATGAAAAAAGCTCTGATTTTAATGTCCAGAGGCTTGGACTCCAACCTGGCCATCTATTTGATTAAAAAACAAAGGGTCAAGTCAAGGCTATTTAAAAAGAAGGTTAAAATATTATTTAGAGAGCATAGGTTTTGATTCCGGGTAGGGTAGCCCTGCCTGCCGGTTTACCCGCCGGCAGGAGGGCAGGCAGGTCAGCTTGGGCCAGAGGCCCATCGTCCTCTGGACGAGGTTATCCGCCGAAAGTTACACATTTAGGCGGACCCGTCAAAATGCATAGCTTTTGTCGGGGAGCGCTGCATTCATAACGCAGAGGTTTCGAGGGTTCGAGTCCCTCCCCTGCCACAAAAAAATTTAAAGTGAAAAGTGAAGAAGTAAAAATAAGAAGATAAGAATTTCTCGACTTCGCTCGAAAAGTAAGGAGAGTCAGAAGTTTTTTAACAGAGAAAAAATGGGTTTGGGGCAAAGTTTAGTATAATTCTTCTTAATGAGCAAAAAAGCATTGGTCTTGCTTTCCGGTGGTCTGGACTCCAGTTTGGCCGCCTATCTAATCAAAAAACAGGGTATTAAAGTCAAGGCTCTTGTTTTCCAGAGTTACTTTTTTGGCCCGGAAAAAGGTGTTGCCGCGGCCGAGCAGTTAAAGATCCCATACCAGATAGTTGATTTTTCTAAAGAACATTTGAAAATCGTCAAAAATCCTAAACACGGCCACGGCAAAGCAATAAACCCATGCATTGACTGCCACCTATTGATGATCAAAACCGCTAAAAAAATTCTTGAAAAAGAAAATTTTGACTTTGTCGCTACCGGCGAGGTTTTGGGACAGAGACCTTTTTCGCAAAACAAGCAAGCATTGCTAACAATCGCCAAGGAATCTAATTTAAAAGGGAGGTTGGTCCGTCCCCTATCCGCCAAACTGCTTGCCACTACCCTGCCGGAGAAAAAAGGCTGGATAAAAAAAGAGGGATTATTTGATATTCGGGGCAGAAGTAGAAAGAGACAAACGGCTTTAGCTGAAAAAATTGGTTTAAAGTTCCCCCAGCCTGCCGGAGGCTGTTTGTTAACTGAAATAGAATTTGCCAAAAAACTAAAACTTTTTCTAAAAAAGAAGCCCGGGTTCAGCGGTAATGATGCCCAGCTCTCAAAATTGGGGCGGCATTTTTGGTTTGGAAAAAAATTTGTTGTTCTGGGAAGAAACCAGGATGAAAACGCCGCCATAGAAAAACTTGCCATGCCAAAAGATTTGCTGATTCTTCCGGCAAATTTTCCTGGGCCCTCCGCCTTAATCCGGGCCGAAAAGACAGACAAGGATATTGCCGTCAAAACTAAAAAGAAAATCCTGTCTTTCTCCAAAAAAGATCCTGTGATTAAAACCGGCCCGATTATTTTTTTCGGTTCCAGCAACGAATCGGTTTTGGTTTTAAAAAAACTGCTTGAGGAAAAAATTCCCATCGGTTTGGCAATCACTAAGCCAGACCGGCCCGCCGGGAGGGGTCAAAAAATAACCGCTGTTCCAATAGCCGAGTTTTGCCAAAAAGAAAAGATTACCGTTTTAAAATGGGAAAAACTGGACCAAGAAGCGCTTAAAAAACTGAAAAAAAACTAAGGGGCAAGCCGGTACTGGCTATTACTGCTGTTTACGGCAACTTTATCCCCCAGTTCTGGCTGGACTGGTGCAATATGGTGATTAATCTACACCCATCTTTGATCCCCAAATGGCGCGGGGCGGCGCCAGTGATTCGAAGTATTGAGGCGGGTGACAAAATTACCGGAGTGACTATTTTAAGAACCGTAAAAGAGATGGATGCCGGACCGGTGGTTGACCAGGTTGAAGTCAAAATCAAATCCGGGGAAACCGCCGGAGAGCTGATTTCAAGATTGTTTGAAATTGGGGCGGAAAGATTAGCCAAGCTGATCAAAGCCAATCTTTTATCAAGAAAGCCTTTGTTTTGGATAAATCAGCCCCAAGACCATAACAAAGCAACCTGGGCCAAAAAGATTGAAAAAGAGGAGGCGGGAATAAACTGGCAGGAACCGGCGGAAAAAATTTTAGACAAAATCCGCGCTTTTAATCCCCAACCTGGCGCGTTTACTTTTGCCAAAGCTGGCGGCAACAAAAAAAGGTTAAAGATATGGAAAGCGCATTTATCGGATTCAAAATCCACCCCCGGGGAATCCAAGCCTGCCCCGGGGGAGTCTTTTAATTCGTCTATCCGGAACATAATCGAGTTGGGGAAAAGAGTGGTTATCCCGGATATTGTTCAGCTGGAGGGAAAGGATAAACAGGAGTGGGAAGCGGTCAAAAATAATTTGGAGATAATAAAAAAGTAAAAGCTTAAAACTCAAAAGTCAAAGCTACAACTTAAAAGTTAAAACTAATAAACGAAAATATTTAACCATTGAACCATTGGTTCATTTTGGCTAACGCCTCCTGCCGGCAGGCAGGAGATACCACAGGTGTAAGCCCGTGTGTTTTTTATTTTGGAAAATCACGATCCCGGATCGTTTTCAGATTTTCATTTCCGGGATCGAATTTTAAGGGGAGGAACTTGCCCTACCAACCCGCTTTGCTACGAGGGGGGCACAAACCCTTCTCTTACACAAGATTCTCGAAGCTCTTTGTCTTGTTCTTCGCTCATAAAATCACTATGGACATAAAAACAACAAAGACAGTAAAAAAGAAATGAGCCCAGGCGACTACTTTTATCGCCCAGCTAAGATCGCCGGAAACTACTTTGGTCATCATATTCACCTGTCTGACAACAACAAAAGCAAAGACCAAATAGATTGACAGGGCAATAATGACCATTATTTTGGCCACCGCCCAGATGGAGATATTTAGGATAAAATCAATAAAAGCGGGCATCTTTAGAGCTAAAAACTAAGAACGAAAAAGTAAAAAGAACAAATTAAAACTTAAAACAATAAATAATTTAATCATTTGGCCATTTAATCATTAGTTCATTTAAGAATTCCCAGTGACAGACTCTTCTTCCGTCTTCTATCTACTAACTGCTCTAACTGCTGGCTACTATCTTTCAGCTTTAACTTTTTTCTGTCATCCTGAGCGAAGCCCTGTACCGAATGGTACGGGGGAATTCCGATGACGAAGGATCCCCTTTCAGAAGGCAAGTTGCCTGAGATTGGGGGATTCTTCCCCCGACGTAACGTCGGGATCAGAATGACGAAACGGTCAAAGTTACCCGTCCTCGACTAAGTCGGGACGAGGTCAGGAAATGTTAAAAATTCTTAAATCAGAAATCATAAATTTTAAATTTTAAATCTTAAACAATTAACAATTAATGCTTAATGTCTAATAAACAAATAAATTTAATTTCCCTATCTTACCCTTCCTTCCAAAGTTTCCTGTCTTTCTTCCATCTGCATTTTTTTTAACACCTGGACTACCAAGGCCGGGTTGGGCACATTTTCGAACTGAAGCTGGGGCGTTTCCGCCGCGGTCTGGATGAAAACCGAGCCATAGTTAAAGACCGTCTGGGCAACACCGGCCATGACTAAGGTGACATCTTCAATGTTTTCAATCTCGGCGTCGGAAATTTCTTTGTAAATCAGATTGTAGAAATCAATATCAATCACCCTTTCGTCGGTAACAACATAGACATTGAAACACCAGCTTAGGAATTTCTCCAAAGCAAAGGCAAAAACCAAAAGATACCACATGAGAATAACGATAAACTTAAACCTGAAAGGCAAAAAGTCAAACAAAGGAAATGTGTTTAGCAATAACGGGCCGAAGGACATAATCACCGCGAGGAGAATCCACCTGGTTTGAGTGATCGGATGGGGGCGAAGGAGAAGAATTATCTTTTCTCCTTCCAGCTGGGTTTCAAAATTGAATTTTTTCGGCCGAGCAACAAAAGCGTGGAAAAAAGCATTTTTCTTGCCGATCATTTTGTAAACTTCGCTCCTGAATTTGCCTACCTTGGGCTTTGTTCCGGAGGAAGAAGTTCTCATTTCCGGTCTGGGAACTGTTTTTGAACCGCGGTGGTAAATTTCTGCCATTGGTAGAATTATAACCCAAAGCAAAGGATTTTTTAAGGATTAAAATAAAGAACTAAGATACACCGAACCTAATAGTCTTGATTTCCGCTTTCTTAAAATAAGTCTCATGGGGCAGATGAAAAAAATGAGTGGCAGTAGATCAACCAAGAAAGCCGCGGGTTGTTCTCATAGGGCTCCATTTCGGATAATCACGATCCCGGATCTTTTCGGATTTTCATTTCCGGGATCGAAACACCCGACTGAGACTTTCGCGCGTTGAGGCGGATCGTAATAAGCAGTTTTTAGTTTAATGATTTAAATCATTAAACTAAATGGAAATAAATCACATCTACCGGGAAATAGATAGCTATCCAAAATCTTTTGGCCCCGAATTACAACTTTTAATTTTTCATTTTTAACTTTGAACTTAACTCAAGATCCCTATGTTATACTTGACCGATGTTGCGAATAAAGCTAAACCTGAAGAAAAACCCAAAAACAAAGCAAACCAAAAAGGCCAAACCTTCGTTGCTTAAAAGGCTGGGGCGGGGAGTGCTGATCACTTTGCTCGTCCTTTATGTTCTTTCGGTAATCGCCACTTTCTCCGGACCGCCGGTGGATGAAATCTCGCTTTCCCAATCTCTGGAAAAAATCAAGGCCGGGGAAGTGGAAGAGGTGACTGTGATTGACAACCGGATCCAGCTTAAGCTTCACGACGGGGAAACTCTGTTTACCCAAAAGGAAACTAATATCAGCTTTACCGAAACATTAAAAAGCTCGGGAATAGACCCGGCTGATATCGACCTGAAAATAAACAACCAGGACTTGTTTAAAATTGTCGCCGATTTGATCGGCACTTTTGCGCCGCTGGCATTAACCGGCTTTATTTTCTGGTTTATTTTCAAGCAGGCGGGCAAGGCTCAATCTAATCTATTTTCTTTCGGCAAATCAAAGGCGCGCTTTTTCAGAAAAAACGGTAAGGCTACTTTTTCTCATGTGGCCGGACTTGAAGAGGCCAAAGAAGAGCTTAAAGAAGTGGTCGATTTTTTACAAAATCCTGATAAATATAGGAAAATGGGGGCCAGGACTCCAAAAGGGGTCCTTTTGATCGGACCAAGCGGCACCGGTAAAACATTGATGGCCCGGGCGGTCGCCGGAGAGGCCAAAGTGCCTTTTTTGCATATGGCCGGGTCGGAGTTTATGGAAATGTTAGTAGGCATCGGGGCTAGTCGTGTCAGAGATCTCTTTTCCACCGCCAGAAAAGCGAAAAAGGCGATTATATTTATTGACGAGTTAGACGCTATCGGCGCGGTAAGAGGCTTGGGAGCCACTCCCGGACACGGGGAAAGGGAACAAACTTTAAATCAGCTTTTGGTGGAAATGGATGGATTGGAGCCGAACGAAACAATTATTCTTTTGGCGGCAACCAACCGGCCGGATATTTTGGATCCTGCTTTAACCAGACCGGGCCGATTTGACCGGACAATCAGCCTGAGTCTGCCTGATTTGGAAGAAAGAATAGAAATTCTGAAACTGCATGCCAAAGGCAAACCCTTTGTCAAAAACGTTTCCTGGAAAAATGTTGCCCGCAGGACGGTCGGTTTTTCCGGGGCCGATTTGGAAAACATGCTTAACGAGGCGGCTATTTTAGCGGCCAGAACCAGCAAAACAACTATCGGCAACGCGGAGGTAGACGAAGCTTCGATCAAAGTAAGGTTGGGTCCGCAAAAGAAAAGGCTTGTTTCTGAAGAGGAAAGGAGAATTTCCGCTTATCACGAGGCCGGCCACGCGATTGTCAATTTCTTTTCTCCAAAAACGAATCCTGTCGAAAAAATTTCAATCGTTTCCCGAGGCATTGCCGCCGGATATACTTTTACTCCTCCGGAAAAAGACCGGCTTTTAGAAGAAAGCACCAGAATTCTATCGCAAATCGCGGTATTGATGGGTGGAAGAGCGGCGGAAGAAACGGTTTTTAAGGAAAAAACCACCGGGGCCGCCGCTGATATCCGGCAGGCAACAGCGATTGCCAGACAAATGGTGGTCAAATACGGGATGAGCTCCTTAGGGCCGATTTATTTTGCTCCACAGGTTGATATTACCGAATGGGGACAGTCGTTTATCCGGCCGGAGGAGATTTCGCCGGAAACCCAAACCAAGGTTGATTTGGAAATTAGAAAAATCGTTGAATCCCAATATCTGGAGGCAAAAACGATTTTGGGGAAACACAGAAAAGAATTGGATTTGGTAGCGGAAAGACTTTTGGAAAAAGAGACTTTGGAGAGAAACGAGTTTGAAAGATTGGTTCAGAAACCCGCCTAAAACTTAGGTGTCAACCTAACCCACCCCGGGGGTGTGAAGAGGGGGACTTTCATTAGCCGAAAACGGCCTTCTTAAGATAGCCCTTGATTAACGACTGATAGGGAACATTAATTTCGTTGGCCTGCTCTTTAATCCGGTCTATAAGATACTCAGGCAAGCGAATAGAGATTGACCTGGTCGTAGGCTTGAGGTTAGGGAAAGATACTCCTTTAGCATCACTAGGCTCATAATAGTCAGCGATATTAATTTTAGACCAGAATTTCCTTTCCTCGTCTTCGTTTTTAAATTTTGGTAACTTAAGCGGCTTTTTCATATAAATCAGCCTCCCTTCCTTTGCTTAGATCTCTGGCCGAGATCACCCTTATTAACCTACCTCTAACGGTATAAACTACAAATAATAATCTTCCCTTTTTAGTCTTGCCAACAACTATTTTTCTTATCTCTTTCTTAGAATGTACCGGGTCGGGATATTCTCGTTTATCTTGGTCAAAAAATACTTCTTCGCACTCCCGATCAGAAACCTTGTGTTCTAACCAGTTTTTCTCTTTGTTACCCCAATCCCAAATAAACTTAACAAGCTTTTTATAACCCATACCCATCATTGACTACATTGTATATACCAGGTTATACAATGTCAAGAAGAGGTTTTGGGTGGATTAAAAAATTGAAGGTTAAATGAGCGGATCAGAACAGGCCCTATCAAGCAGATAGGATGAAGAGTAGAGAAAAACTGACCCTTAGACCGGGGTTCTACTCAGGTGTCAACCTAACCCACCCCGGGGGTGTGGAACGGGGGTGTGGAAGGGGTGTGGAAGGAAACTATTTCTTTAAGAGCACCACGTCGAGCCTACCAAGCCCTCGACCTGTTAACAGCTCGTCTTGGACAAAGAATGTCTCGACCTATCTCTCTCCAACTCATTAGCCGAATATTTTATCATAAGATCCTGCAAACAACGGATTCGCTCCCGGAGAGCCAAGGTCCCGGTTTGGAAATCCACCCCCGGGGAATCCAGGTCCTTTCGGCTTTCGCTCAGGATCAATGACCTACCCCGGGGGAGTCTTTCTAGAGCCAGAGCCCTGCCTGCCGGTTTACCCGCCGGCAGGAGGGCAGACAGGTCACCTCGGAGGAGTAACTTCGATTATTTTTTTTCAACATTAAACAATAGGCTGCGGATGGCGATATAGCCCGGGGCGCGAAGGTTAAAGGCTTGTTTGAACTCCGAACCGGGGATAGTAACCGAGCCTTTGTTGGTCTGGAAAGTAACTGAACTGGTATAGCCGTCATTGCTATAGGTAACAGAAACAGAGGAGACAGCGGTAAAAGCGCCGCCTTTTTCATTGGCTTTATCTCTTAACTCGGCGATAGAATAAGGGTTGCCGGTAACTCCGCCGATAGAACAGCTGTTGATCGTCACCGGCAAAATCCTTTCGTCGTTACCGACTATCCAGGCGTTTAAGATATCGGCCATTTCTTCGGAATTAAGCCAAGGATGGGAGCGGCCGCATTTGGCCGAATTGGAGTTGTAGGTCTGGGTGTACCAGCTGCTGTAAAACCAGGGGGAGCCGGCTTTTGACTCCCAGGCCCGGGAGGCAAAGCCCGAGCCGCCCTGACCATCGGTGGTGTCCCAACCGGAGGTGGTTAAATAACCTCCGGTAGTAGAGGAGTAATAAGTAACCACATCTTCCAAAACCTGGCCTCTGGTCTCGTTAACGGCCTCACGCCAGGCGGAAGGAGGATTGTCGGCTTTTGACCTGCTAAAAACCTGGCAAGCCTCGGTGACGCAAATGGTGTTGCCGGCAATTTTGTAACGATAAGCGTAAGTCCTAGCGGCAATCGCCTGGGCCCTTAACGCTTCCCTGTGCCAGGAAGAGGGCATCTCGGCAATCCCGTAAAGATAGTAATCTTCAAAATTCAAATTACCGTAGCCGGAAACGGAGATAGTCCCGCCGGTATCTTTGTTCACCGGAGTCTTGCCGTAGTAAGCTTGGAGTATTTGCTGGTAATTCTGGCCCTGATCGGCCCTGCCTTTAGCCCCGTACTGGCTCATCCCTTTTCTGTGCGTCCAGGCGCCAAAGGAAAAAACGGCAAACCAATCTCCTCCGCCCGGATCGCAAAAACTGGGGCTGCCCGGCGGGCCGGAACAAGGGATGAAGCTGATGGGCACATCGCCGACACTGCTGGTAAAAGTGCCGGACCGGGCGGCTAAAAGGGATTTTTGTTTGTCGGAAAGGCTTTTAATTGTCGACGAGAGCGAATCGAGATACTCTTCGGTTTTTTCCACCTCTTGTTTTAAAAATTTTGCCTGATTGGCTGCTTCCTGTTTTTGGACTGCCAGCCACTTTTGGTTTTTCTCTAAAGATTCTTTGTCTGCTTTTAAACCGGTTAACTTCCGGCCTAGGTCTTCAATCGTGCCCTTGTCTTCGTTAACTACCGTCTGCTGATAAAAAAAGTTCCTGATAAACTCGCTGCTATTTTGCGAAGAAAACAAAATTGAAATTATTGAATTTTCCCGCTGGTGAATATAAAGACGCCTGATCCGCTGGTTTAAAAGTATTTGCTGAACCCCTAAATCAACCTCCCGATCAATAATATCTTCTTCTACCGCTTTAATTTTGCCGTTGGCGGCGGCAATCATCGCTCCAAATCTTTTAACCTGGGTTTCGTAAGCGGCCGCGGTCTCTTTATTTTTAAGATTGGCTCCCTGATAAATTCCTAAAATTTCACTGCATTCTTCGGCGCATCTTTTTAAATCGTCAATTGAATCGCTATTGACACATTCCGGCTTGCACTCGGCGGCAAAAATATTTTTAGCAAGAAGAAAGTCCAGGGTTAACAAAAATAGGCAAATGATAATGGTTTTTTTCATCAGCGGAGATGCTTCTTTATACTGCTTTAAATTAAATACAGGTTTCGCGCTTGTGCACTATAACTGTCATTGCGAGGGAGCGCCAGCGACCGCGGCAATCTCAGTTCATTTGCCACCAGATCGCCACGCTCTTCCGACCGGATCGGGATCGCTCGCGATGACAGAAAGCGCGAAATTTTTGCTAAGGAGAATCCTGGCTTAGCCTGGGATTAACCTCAAAAGAAAAAATCTTGTCTGTCCCGAAAAGAAAAATTGTTTTCCCATCCATGGAGAGAGCAATTCCGTTGGCTTGGTCCAGTTTAACCGGCAGTCTTAAAACAAACTCGCCTTTTTTGTTAAAAACCCAGATAATTTTCTTTTCCTCGTCCCAGAAAGCGATTGTTTCCCCTTTTTGGGCCACTGATAAAAATTTAGCCTTGCCCACTCCGGCAGGCAGTTGTTGGGGGAACTCCGCTTCCCGGCCGGAAAGGAATTTATGAATTCTGCCGTTTTCCAAAAGCAGCCAAAGATGGCCATTTATGGCCATATCCACCACCGAACCGAAACCAAAATCCGGAGTCTCTTTTAACCAGGCCCTTTTCAAGCCCAAACCGTTGTCAATCAGCGGATACTTCCAGATTTGTTTATTTTGGCGATCCAAAAGATATAAACTGCCCAACCAGCCGTCCGCGGCGATCACCCGGTCATCGGCGGCAATTTGGCCCGCCTCGGCCAGGTCTCCGTTTTTCAACAAACTGACTTTTTCGTCGTCGACAAGATAGGTTCTTTCGGCCGAAAAAACGACCAACTTCTGGGTTTTAATCTTGTCTCCTCCGGCAATAATGGCGCCGGATTTTTTAACTAAATTCAAATCGATTAACCGGCCGGAAGAATTGTCTAAAACCAGGACTCTTTCCCCATCGCTAAACAGGCTGGTGATCTGGGTTTTTTCCGCCACCAAGCCAAGGTCATAATAAAGTTTGGGTTCCACTGCTTCTGCTCCGAGATTCGAGGAAAAAGCCTTTATCTTCTCCCTAAAAAGATCCGCCTGGGACCGGGATACTTTTTCCAATTGGTCAACAACGCTTTCCGCTTCTTTGATCAGTTTAAGGCTGTTTTCCGGATCTAAATTTTTGATCACCGAAGCAGTCTGCAGTTTTTCTTCTATTGACAGAGTCAGCTGGGTGATCAAAACTTGCTGGCGCTGGGAAACTTTTTTTCTCCAGCCTAGAAAAACGGAAACAGATAAAAGGATTAAAAACCCGAAAGCGACCGTTAAAGCGGAAGCTCTGGGCCGGAGCGAATTTAAAAGTGAAGAAATCCGGGGCAGTATTTTTCTGATTTTTCTCAAAAATTTGCCTCGAAATAAGCGCTGCTGAATTTTGATTAAGTCAATCCGGAACTTAGGTTTTTCTCTTAAAACCGGCTTGACTATTTCTTCGGAGGCGGAAGCGGCTTTGGCCAAAACCGCGGCTAAGCTGCCCTGTTTTTCCCTGGCATGAACTACCGGGGTTAGGATTTCGACGATTGTTTCCAAATCCTCGGTGCTGAAGGAAGCGGTAATAATCCCCTGGGGAATTTTTTCAAAAAAATCCTCTGTCGCCAAAAAAAAGAGATCGTTCTGTTTTAAAGGCCCCGAGGCGATTTTAAGCTCTCCTTTTTCCCCTTGAGCCAAAGTGGCTGTTTTTTCCCGGCGTCTGAGCAATATTCTGCCCCGACCCCAAACCGCCAAATAAACAAACTCCTGCCAAACAACCATTGCCAACAAGGAGACTTCTTCCGGAGTGTCGAAATATTGAGACTTTTCCTGGCCTACTTTGGCTAAAGCGCTTTTCAGCGAAACCATCAGATCTTTTTCCAAATCGCCAAAATATTCTTCGTGAAAACGGGAAATGATTTCTCTGCCTAAATTAGAACTCTCCTGGGCCGGCGAAGACAGGCCGATACTGACTAAAAGGATCAGCTCGCCCCGTTTTTTCCTTTTCTCTTCTTCGGCCGGGGCAAAATGATGGACCTGACTCCAGGCAGAACCGTTAGGAGTGCCCAAAATCTGTTTGACTTCGATTTTAAACATCTTGATAAGATCATTATACAAGGGTTAGAATTTAGGTTCCAGCCATTGGCCCACTACGGCGCAGGGGTGTTATGGCTCCAAGACTAATGAGGCTAATGGGACAAATGAGACCAATAAGACAGATGGGTGTTAACCAAGAAAACCATGGGTTTGTCCCCGCAAGGCTCCATTAGAGCAATCTTGTCATTGACAACGGACTTCTTTATAATTCAAATATGCCGCCAATCTTTTGCAACGGAGACACCGGAATAAATACCGCCATCGGCTGTATTCCGGTTGATTCGCCCACCAGCTTTATCACCTGGTTTCTGCCCAACCTGCTGACAATAATCGGAGGGGTCGGCTTTTTGATGATGATTTACGGCGGGTTTTTGATCCTCACCGCCGGCAGCGATCCGCAAAAGGTCAAAAACGGCCAGCAATTTTTCTCCAGTTCGGTAGCCGGATTGCTTTTCGCCATTTTTTCCTTATTTATTCTAAGGCTAATCGGGATTGATGTTTTACACATCCCCGGATTGCAATAGTTAAATGAAAGCGTTCGCTCAGGTGACCATCCCCGATCCCGCTTCGGCCCTGCCGGGCTGGAAAATTTCCAGTTTAGGACAGATGGTCTCGGAATTTTTAAGATATTCTTTAGTCTTCGGAGGTTTGGCCATGTTTGTCTTTTTAATCATGGGAGGATTTAAGCTGTTAACTTCGGGAGGAGATTCCGGCAAAGTCAAGGAGGGAACCGATAACATTACCTTGGCGGTAGTCGGCTTTTTTGTAATTTTTGCCGCTTATTGGCTAATCCAAATTGTCGGTTTTGTCTTCAATCTGCCGGTCTAAAGGGTTTAACTGCTCCTCCAGTCCCGCAGTGACGGCAACCGTTTGATTCATCTTGAATTGGTAGTGCGTGGCCTGAAGCACTAACCTAAAATAGCCTAATTCCTGCCTATCGACGGGAAGGTCTTCTCAATTCCTCCCGCTGCGCGGGATTCATTCGAAGAATAAAAGATTTTATCGTTCAAGCCCTTGGACAAGTTTGATAGTGAGCCTGTCGAGAACAGAATCCGACTCGGTCGAGAAATTGGTTTTTTTATCTTTACTGTTCGAGCCTGCCTGCCGGCAGGCAGGCTTGTCGAGAACCGAGTCAGACTCGGTCGAGAACTTGTCTTTTTTATTTTCACCGTTCGAATCCCTTGACAAGCTTGGGATCAAGGACTTATCGAAAACATGGTGTAAACAATTCTTCTCGACGCTGTTCGGAGAATAATTATCATAGTCAGGCAAGAGAGAAAGGAAATACACGCTTCGCCCTGTACCGCCCAGTATAAGACTCTGAACATTGAGGCAAGCCAGCACTCCAGAGAAAAAAGATGCGCTTCGATAGATGCTTCGCCCCACAAAGCGGGACTCAGCATGACGGAAAAAATCACAATCCAGGATCGAATCGGAAACAGGGGTCTTCTCATTTGCCAAACCTTCTTTGTCTGTCCTGGTAGGTCTTAATCGCTTCTTCCAATTTTTTAGGACCAAAATCCGGCCAGAAAGTATCGGTAAAATAAAGTTCGGCGTAGGAAAGCTGCCAAAGAAGAAAGTTGGAAAGCCTGATTTCGCCGCCGGTGCGGATAATCAATTCCGGATCGGGCTGGCCGTTAGTATCCAAATAGCGGTTAACTAAATTTTCGTCTACTTCGCCGGGGCGGATGCCGTCTTTGATTATCTGTTTTATCGCCCTGATCATTTCGTCCCTGCCGCCGTAATTTAAAGCGACATTGAATTTCAGCCGCTCCTGTTTGATCACTACTTTAAGCGCCTCGTCAATGGCTCTTTTTACTCTCCTGGGAAAAGCCTGGAAATTGCCCAAAACAAAAAATTTAATTCCCCTAAGGCGGTATTCTTCTTTTTTTTCTTTGACTATTTTTACCAAAAGGTTAAAAAGGCCTCTGACCTCTTCCTTGGCCCTTTTACGCCAGTTTTCGGTAGAAAGAGCGTAGACGGTAAGGTGTTTTACCCCTAATTTCTGGCAATGGTCGACTACTTTTTTCAGGTTTTCGGTGCCGGCCCGATGGCCTTCACCGTCCTTTAATCCCTTTCCCCTGGCCCAGCGGCGGTTGCCGTCCATGATAATACCGATATGTTTCGGTATTAGCCTAGGATCAAGAGAGTAAAAGTCGCCCACTTTCATACTTGAACCAGGAAAACTATGAACTTTACCCATGGACAAATTGGTTTTCCGGTTCAGTATTTTCGCCCCAACGGGGCGTTTGGACTGATACCGTAGGTTTACCCCGTGGGGCTCCATTTTTTTTGCCATAAAAAAGGCGAAAAACCGAAAAAAGAAGTACTGTCTGTTTTAAAATTTCTTCCGGGCCGGAAGCGGCCGGATTTAAAAAATTCAAAATGGAATAATTTGTGGCAGGAAACGTTTTTAAACTTACCCCCCAAAAGGGGGATTTCTTTAGCCTCTTAGAAAGGAGGTGATCCATCTGCTCCTTCCAGAACAGATACCTTGTTCATCGATCTTTTTCCCAAAAAATAATCTTATGGGAATCAGAATTGTCCCATGTTTCCACAGGCGTGGACTATCTCTTCATCCTCAGACCCCTGTACCGTCTGGTACGGGGCTGGAGGAGCTGGCGTATAGTCTCTACGGAGTCCCCGACATGATCGTCGGGGTTCCCTCGCGATTGCCATATTTAAAGTATACATCGCACCTGTATAAATTTAAACTTAGGTTTTCCCGATACAGCCAGATTTATCAATAGCGTTTCCGCTAAAGGTCGCAACAATTTTACGACTTACCGCTCCTCGCTGGCCCCACCTTAACTCCGACAAGTCGGATCTTCGGGTATTGCCAACTCGGCTCAGTTGACGGGCAGTGTTCTGAGATCTATTTATTTGTTGCCAAATAAAATGTCTCTCCCCGCTGGGCACGCGGTTTTCCCGCACCCTAGCGAACGGCTAATTAACTAATGGATTTAATCTCACCATCTAGCTAAATAGGGCAACCCCTTTTTCCGACTTACGTCGGAATACTATGGGCGCCGCAGACTTCCTATTAACCATCAAATAACAATCGCTCGTTATTTTACCATTTTTTCGCTGTGTGTTAACAACGATATGGGATTAACAGGATCTCCCTTCGTGATCAATATTTCTTTTTGTTCCCATCTCGAGCCCGGATACTTTGTTTAATTTGTCTTTTTTAAAGACTTAGTAAATAGCTTCTCCGTTTGCACGCAGGATCGCTATTAAGCAAAGCCGTTTCGGCTTCAAGCTGGAAACTGCTAGTTTGGCCCTCTTCACTCCTCTGTTACCATCGGAGGATGCCATTTCGCTTCAGAAAGTTTACTTCCTTCTGGTTCGACTTACACGAACTAGAAATATTAACCGGAAGGCGCAATTTAATTTGTGCAAGAGGCGAGAACGTATTCACCGGGGCCTGCTGATCCCCGATTACTACCAATTCCAAGTTCATGCAGGCGAGTTGCAGCCTGCAATCCCCACTGAGAGATAGTTTGATAGGATTAGCTCCGCCTCGCGGCTTGGCAACCCATTGTCTATCTCATTGTAGGATGTGTGTAGCCCTGGACATAAGCGACATGCTGACTTGACGTCATCCCTGCCTTCCTGTCCGACAAACGTCGGACCTGTCCCGCATGACACGAGTAACATGCGGCAGGGGTTGCGCTCGTTACCCCACTGAAGGGAACGACTCACGCCACGAGCTTACGACAGCCATGCACCAGCTGATCCACCGTTAAGCCTTACTCTTTCGAGCAGGCATAAATGGAGGTCAAGCCCAGGTAAGGTTCAACGCTTCGTGTCGAATTAAACCACATGCTCCACTGGTTGTGCGCCTCCCCGCCAATTCGTTTGAGTTTCAACCTTGCGGTCGTACTCCCCAGGTGGCTCGCTTAACGCGTTAGCTTCGCCGGTCTAATCCGAAGAATAAACCAGCTAGCGAGCATCGTTTACAGCTAGGACTACCTGGGTCTCTAATCCAGTTTGCTCCCCTAGCTTTCGTCCCTGAGCGTCAGTAAAATCCTAGCTACCCGCCTTCGCCCTCGGTGTTCCTTGTCATATCCACGGATTTCACCCCTACATGACAAGTTCCAGTAGCCCCGAACTCACTCTAGTCTATCAGTATCTCCCGCCTTTCCCCGATTAAGTCGGGGGCTTTAACAGGAGACTTAATAGACCGCCTGCGGACCCTTTACACCCAGTAATTCCGGATAACGCTTGTGCCCTACGTATTACCGCGGCTGCTGGCACGTAGTTAGCAGGCACTTATCCTCCGATTTGATCTCGGAGTTTAGCGGTTTACGACCCGAAGGCCTTCATCCCGCACGCGGCGTCGCTGCGTCAGACTTTCGTCCATTGCGCAATACTCCTAGCTGCTGCCTCCCGTAGGAGTAGGGCCCGTATCTCAGTGCCCTTGTGGCTGACCATCCTCTCAGACCAGCTACCCGTCGTCGCCTTGGTAGGCCATTACCCTACCAACAAGCTGATGGGGCGCACACCCCTCCCTTAGCGAGCAGTTACACTCTTTACTCGCTCGCAGAGCGAGAAACTCCAAAATCCAAGTTCCAAAAAACAAACAAATTCCAATCCTCAAATTTCCAATTACCAAAAATATTTTGATAGTTAAAAATTGAAAGTTGAAGATTCTTGTTCTACGAACGAGAATATGCAGAATTACCCCTGATTTCTCAAGGCTATTCTTCACTAAGGGGCAGGTTTGTACGCGTTACTCACCCGTTTGCCACTGACCTCGCGCTCTGCGCGAGAAAATCCCAAAGGTTTAAAGTCCCAAATCACAAAAACCAAAAAACAAACCTGCCTGCCGGCAGGCAGGCAAATTCTAAACAATAAATTCAAATTAACAAAAAGTTTTTCAAATTTTGATAATTGAATATTGGAATTTGTTTGGAATTTGGTCATTGGAGTTTTCCGATGGAATTTCCTTGTGCAAAGCACAAGGCCCGTTCGACTTGCATGCCTTAGGCACGCCGCCAGCGTTCATCCTGAGCCACGATCAAACTCTCAGTTAAAACTGAAAGAGTTTCTCTAAAGTCAACCGTCTTACAACGGTGACAAAAGGATCAAGCTCTCAGTTAAAAAAATTCAAAGTTAAAACCCGCAAAAAGCGGGAGTTTCCTACCACAAACCATTCCATTTTTATCTAAATTGTTTAATTGTTAAGGTGCCAATGAAAAAATAAGGCTGACAGGCGGCAATAACTGCGCGCTTCAGCCTTCAGAGAATAATAATCATTTTGGCCTTAAAAGTCAAGCAAAAGTTGAAAGTGAAGCTCTACGGACTTATGTCCACACCGCTGATACTCTTACGGGGTTTCCTAAAACCGAAAGGAATAAGGCCCATAAGTCTAATAAGACAAATAGGTACTTATACCTGAACCAAGAAAGCCACGGGTTTTTACCTGGGGGACTCTCTGGTCCGAGTCTCTCGGCCTGAGATCGAGCCGAAGAATTGTTAAAAACTTGGCTTTTTTAACAATTCTTCTCGACTCCTTCGACGGGCTCAGGATTATAATTCGCTCGAAGAATAACTTCCGCGGGCTAATCCCGCCGCTGCGGGACACACCAACCCACGGGATTTCGCAACGGCGATTGAAAAATCCTATCGTCAAAAGAACCGCCCATCTCAAATGAGGGGATTAGCATGAGTTATAAAACAAAGCGCAACATCTCAAGACAGTTTGGGAAAATTTACTTCTTTTTTAGAACCGACGGCATGCTAACCCCAAGGCTGGCCAGATTGGAAATAATACTTGCCAGGATATTTATAACAACAAGTACAAACACAATAAAAGTTACGATTGCCGCATAAAATCCTATCCCGGCAATAACCAACTGCACTACAGCAAAACCCAAAAGGTAAGGAATGACTCCATTTTTCATAAACGCTGCTACTTTATTAAAGTTAAACGTCTTTTGGGCTAAAGCCGCAGCCATTCCTAAGATAATGTCAACTGCTAAAAGGACAGCTATCGTCCTTATTTGAAATGTACCAAAGGCAGTGACAAAGTTAAGCGCTTCGCCTATTGGAATTGTTGCCGTTACATCTGGTGCTAATGCCGCGGGGTCAGCCGCCATAATTAAGGTAGGAAACATCTGTATTCACCTCCTTCCTTACCTGCCTGCCGGCAGGTCTTAAGCAAAATTCTTAAAACATATCTCCATCAAAAAACGACCGAAAGAAATTTATTTAATAATTATCGTTCCTTTCATCTCAGGATAGGTGCCGCACGAGTAAGTGTAAGCCTTGACTTTGTCGAATCTCTGCTCAAATGTATCTCCTGCGACAATAGTGCCACTATTAAAACTCCCATCCTCGGCAGTTACTATATGAGCAACCGTATCCTGATTCCACCAGACTATAGTTGATCCTCTCCCTGCAGTTATAGAAGCTGGCTGGAAAGATAAATTTGAAATTATTACCTCAACTCTTTGAGCTGAGGGTGTTGCCTGCCCGCCATCGCTTTGCGAAGGCAACTGCAGGCGGGCTTCTTCGCTGGGTAATGCGCTGGTCGGTAAGAGAGTTGCGACTGCCGTTGGACTAGCCACGTTTTCCTGGATTGTCGGGATAGGCGTCGCTTCTACCTGCCTGCCGGCAGGCATGGCTGCTGGCTTTTGGGGAGGAGTAGTTACGAAGCCTACCGCTCCAATTGTAAAAATAGCTGCAATGACTATCAATAAAGCAATTATTCCTGTTTTAGTCATAGTTTATGGTTTTTTCACCTCCTTCGTTTGATCTTTAAGTTTTAGTAACTCGTTTTTCGAGAACAGCTAACCTTTTTTTTAATTCCTTATTTTCTTCCACCATTTTTTTAAACTCGGTTGCTTTTAAGAACGGGTCACCTTCCCACCAATTAATACCCATAGCTTTTGCTTTATCCACCGAGGCAATCAATAATCTTATTTTGATTGTTAAAAGCTCAACATCTACTAAATCAATCTTGATGTCTCCGACAATCACCACTCCTTTATCAAGAACCCTGTCTAAAAGATCGGCCAAACTCGTTGATTGCAAACTGGTAATTTGTTCTGCCATAAACACCCCCTCTCTACAAATTTTTGCTTTTCTTAACCTTAGAAAACTTTAATATCGTCTCGGCTGTCTTTCTTCTCAATGGCACCACTGTTTGTCGTTGGATCCGGCAATTTGGATCATCCCCTTCTTTACAAGGGTTCAGCTTTGTCTCAAGATCAATAAGTTGTTGAGCAAGCTCTGCTTTCTCCTGCAAACTTTGACTCCCATTAAGTTTGGCCGTGACTTCGGTTGCATCCTTTTCATAGTCTTGATAAATCAAGCAGGTTGAATTATTCATATAAGTTCTCCTAAAGGGCCTAAATCTAAACTTAAATCTTCGTCTTTTAAACCAAAAGTTTCTTTTAGTTGCTCCATCCTTTCATCTAAAAGTAAAAAGGCATTTCCCATTCTCTCAATTTCCCCACCAGTCAAGAATCCATCTTCTACTCGCCGTACCGCTTGCTTTTCCATAAGCTTACGGATGAGGTCAACTAGGGTTAAAACCAATTTTGCCAATCCCCTCTCTACATTTTTAGGATCAATATTTGCTTTTGGCCTAAAAATTTCTTCCATTCCGTGATCAATTACTGAAGGCAACGCCCTCACTGCCACTTTTCCATTGCCATCTTTACTTTCCCTAACTTCTTTTCCAAGCTCTATTTGTGGTTCGTTCAGAAACTCTCCTTGAGTTGAAGTTTCCCAGGAAACTAAAGTTGCTTTTCCATTACTACCTTTTCGGGCAGCTTTCTCAACGGTCTTGACCGAGGAAAGTAAAAGACCCAAATTAAGATAAACAAGGTCAATATCAGCCACTGAGAGAAGTATCTCTCCCTTAACCACCACCCCTTTATCTAAAAGCCTGTCTAAAAGCTCCAGAATGGTAAAGTGCTGATTTTTGACTATTTGATTCATTTTCACTTTTCACCTCGGAGGAGTCATGGCTTCCGCTTCGCTCCAGCCTGCCACCATCCGAGGTGGTTAATTAGGTAAAACTGTATGGCGGCCACGGTCCGGAAACTTCAAAACCTATCCCTGCTCGTTCGTATTTTTCCTTCAGTTTTTTTATCTCTCTATTAAAATTAGAAACCTCATCCTTTTCTATTAAATAAGCACTATTTAATATCATCTCCTTATCTTTGCCAGTAAGTTTTTTGGGTAACGTTTTGGTTAGCTTTGCCTCAAAGGCATACTTTTTTGCTTCCCGAAAAATAAGTTCGGCAATATTGTTGAACTGTGCCGTAACCTTATCTTTTAAATCTTCTTCCAATTTTCTTCCTAATAAATAAGCAGCTCCTCTTGATAATTTTTCTCCCTGCCTGCCGGCAGGCAGGTTTTTTTCCGCCAGCACCTTCAGTTTTGGCTCGCTCTTCGTAAGATAATTTTTGAACTTCTGACTATCCGCGTAAACCTTGATTCCCCATTCTTCCTTGCCGGTGAATTTAGAAAGAAGTGCCTCAAACCTTTCTTTATCATCTTCTAACATTTTAAAAACCGCTTCTTCATCTTTTAAAATCGTCCCGAATTTAAATGGGGCAACCGTCGTTAGTTTTCCAAGGGTATCAACTACCCCCTCATGAGTTCTTAAGAGTTCTCCGACTCTCCTCGGAAAACTATCTTTAGCTTTCGCCAATTCGGAAAGTCCCTCCTTTATTTGGCACTGAAACTTACCAACATCTATTTTGCTGACTAAAACAGCCAGATTTCTTCCTTCCACAAAAAAGACTTTGTTCTTCTTATCAATTCCTAAAATATTAAGTTGTTTAGGGCTCTTAGCAACTAGCCCATAAGCATAGAGCCCAACTTTTGAAACCATAGTTATTAAACCTCCTTTTCTTCCTCGCTTCCTTCCCCTTGTTTATAGGAAGAAACTTCAAGATTATTATCAAGCTTGATGGTATAAAAGCGTTTCTCAAATACCCTATAATTAGGATTGATAGTGGCTAAAAACTGATTCTTTTCTGCCACTTCTGCCTCCGCAATCCATCCGTCACCATTTTTCTCAACAGTGACTATCCTTACCTCTCCTTCAGCTCCGATAGTTTCTTTTAAAAACTTCTTTGCCTTATCTCTGACTTGCGAAATCATAACTTTTCACCTCCCTTCGGAATTATATATAGCTGGTCATCCTTCGGCTTCGCTCAGGATGACCCTGAGCTCTTCGAGTCTGAGCCTGAGGGCTCGTCCCTCAGAGTCGAATGACTTGTCGAAGGGTCACTTTTTGCTTCTCTGGCAGCATTTAGTCTTTCTAATAACTCTGTCTCTTTTTTTTGGTATTCTTCTTCGCCAATTTGATCTATTTCATACATCGTTTGTAATCGCAGTAACTCTTCTTTTATTTTTGACTCGTCAGTTAATTCTGCTTTTGCCATTTCGTAAATTTTCTTAAATATACTCACGAAGCCTTTTGCAGGTAACCCTATCAATAAATCGTCAATGATAAACATATTTTAATTTTTATCTAATAAACAGTTGTTTTCCTAATTTTTGCAAACTGTCAACGCCATGAATTTCGGTTGGCTGTAAAACAACTTCTGTGATAATATATTTACTAAATTT
>Ga0180009_10001714_pt1 | contig 26529 bp, 26 predicted proteins | sample OS_PC_MetaG_FD_123537 | JGI IMG/M metagenome (GOLD analysis project Ga0180009, IMG submission 123537) | Groundwater microbial communities from the Aspo Hard Rock Laboratory (HRL) deep subsurface site, Sweden - OS_PC_MetaG | ecosystem: Environmental > Aquatic > Deep subsurface > Groundwater... | reverse complement strand
CGCCATGACCGCGTCGAGCACGGCCGAAAGCCGCGGCGGCAATTCGGGGTTTATCCGATAGAGCACGCGCTGGGCGTCGCGCCGGCTGTCGACGAGTCCGGCCTGCCTTAACACCTGCATGTGCCGCGACACGCGGCTCTGGCTGACGCCGAGGCGCGGCATCAACTCGCAGGCGCAGGTCTCGCCGTGTTCCCACAGGTGCCGCATGACGGCGAGGCGCGTCGGCTCACCGAGGGCAACGAGAATATCCACAACCATGGCTTGTTCCTTTCGCCTATGCGCTTAGGCGCATAAGCGGATAAGGGACAGTCGACATAGTGTCGCAGCCTGGTCCCGGGCCGGTCAGTGGACTGGAAGCGCCGGCTGTGGCGCCCGGCATTGCCGACCGGGTGACGGGTGGCGTGGCAAAGGCGAATTCGCGGCCTGGCGGCTCAGGTGGAGCGACGCCGGCTTTCGGCCAGTTCGAGGAGACGATCCGCCGCGGCTTCGGCGGCCCGTTCCGCCCTGACCACGTCGCCGAGACGCGCGGCCTCGGCGGCAAAGCCCGGTTCGTCGAGCAGCCTTTTGATCAGCCCGGCGGCGCGGTCGACGGTGTAGCGGCGGCTGCTCAGCAAGAGGCCGGCGCCGATGCGGCGGATGCGGACGGCATTGTCGGGCTGATCGCCCATGAACGGCACCACGAGCTGCGGCCGGCCCGAGCGCAAGGCCTGGCCGGTGGTGCCGATGCCGCCATGATGGACATTGACCGCGGCGCGCGGAAACAACAGCGAATGCGGGGCGTAGCGCAGGCAAAGGCAATCGGGGGCGTCGAGCGATCGGTCGTCGTTTCCGGTGAGCAGGACGGCGCGCCGCCCGAGCCGGCGGGCCACCTCGCGGCTCCTGGCGTAGAAATCGCCGGCCGCCAGAACGGCGATGCTGCCGAGGGTGAAGACGATGGGCGGCGCGCCGGCATCGAGAAAGGCGGTGAGCTCGTCCGAAAGCGCCTCTTGCCTGCCGCTGTCGCTGTCGAATTGCGGAAAGCCGACGAGATGGCTGTTGGGGGGAAAATCCGGCTGAATCGCGCCCAAAACGCTCGAATACATGCCGATCGACATGGAGCAGTAGGCCGGCGCGCCGAGAACCGGGAGGCCCCTTGCCGGCCCCAGGCCCTTGAGGCGACGGGAGCGGTTGATCGAAAACGAATAGCGACGCCAGACCTCGGCGCGCAGGAAGAAGCCGGCGACCCGGTTCCAGGCGATCTGCCAATCCGCTTTCGGCGCCCGCGCAAGGACCGGGTATTCCCACAGGAGCGGCGGATCGTAGTCGGACAAAAAGGCGAGCGGCTGCAGCATCATGGCGACAAAGGGAATGCCGCGCTTTTCGGCCACCGCCGTGCCGGCGAACAGGAAGCTCGAACCGGCAATGATTTCGGCCCCGTCGGCGATGGCATTGATACGGTCAAAAGACTCGCCGAAATAAGGCAGAAGCAGCGTCTTGGCGATGGTTGGGGCGTCGTTGATGGCGACGCGCATGAAGTCCTCGACGCTCTTGCCCGTATCGGCGGCGACGCGCTCGATGCCCGGAACGACGGCAACCGCCTCGAGCCCCGCCGCCTCCGCCTTGTCGATATTGGATTCCGGTATTGCCATGACCGGATGGGCGCCGCGCGCCTGGAGCGCCTTACCGACGGCGAGAAAAGGGTGCAGGTCACCGAGAGACCCGATCGTGGTCAGAATGATGCGCGCCGTCATGCCCGTTCCCGCCAGAAATGCGGGCGGACCTTACTTTTGCCGGACCCCGGCGCCAAGAGGATGAAATGTCCGCGCAAAAATAAAGGGGCGCCGCGAGCGCCCCCCGGTATGCCAAACCTGTCGGTCGATCAGTTGAACAAAACGTCGAGATCAAGGATCGAGATCAGCTGCTCGTTCTGGCGCACCATGGCCGCGACCTTGCCGCCCTTGGCCGGAGGCTCGGCGAAATCGCCGTCGGCGGCATCGACAATGTCCGAGACGCTGTCGACGGCAAGGCCGACATCCCGGTCGGCTATGGCGACCACGAGCACGACCTGGTTGGCCTGCTGATCGCGTCCGCCGGAGCCCAGAACCAGCGACAGGTCGAAGACTTCGACGATCTTGCCGCGAATGTCGAGCACGCCGCGGGCGCCATAGGCCTGATCCGGCAGTACCGTGGTCGGCGTCCAGCTGCGGATTTCGCGAACTGCCATGATGTCGATGCCATAGGCATTTTCGCCGACATAGAACGTGACGAACTGGTTGGCTCTTTTCCGCGGCTCGCCGCCGGGAACGGCTTCTCGTTCTTCGAGATCCATGGCAATAGCTGCGTTGCTCATCAGGAATCCATTCCTCGTTGCATTGCCGCCAACGCTTTCGAATATGACGGCAGATAGAACCGGCCCAATGATTACCGGTCAAACCTTATGGATTTGTTTATTTCTGCCGATGTGAGCGCGCGATTTCGGGGAGTTCGCCGTCAAATCGGGTCGGCGGTCGATTTCGCGGAACCGGATCAGCCCCGCCGTCTTGTCCACGCGCCCGGGCTGCGACAGCATGCCGTACCGTTGCCACCGTTTCATCGGCGAATGCCGACACCATATTGGCGGAACAATTCGATCGTGCGGCATCAAGGAGGCTTGGCCATGAATCGTATCGACTCGCAGCGTAATCGTGCCATCCTTGCCGGCCTGCTGATCCTGGCCGGCGTCGTCATGCTCGTCCTTGAGGCCTTTGGCGGCAGCGTCGGCATGATGCCTTGGCCGTTCTTCGTCATCCTGCCCGGCGTCGCCCTTCTGGCCATGGCGGCGTCGATGCACTGGAACCCGCCCCTTGCGGCAACGGGCGCAATCGTCACCGGCGTCGGGCTCATTCTTCTCGGCCAGAGCATCACCGGGTACTACCGGTCCTGGGCCTATGCCTGGACCTTGCTGCCGCTCGCGGCCGGCGCCGCCCTCGCACATGCCGGTGCCTGGCGCGAAAGCATGAGACTGGTGGCGCGTGGACGCGCCCTGATCAAGTGGTCGGCAACGGCATTCGTGGCCTTTGCCGCCCTGTTCGAACTGGTGTTCTTCGATGGTGGACACCCCTGGATCCGCTGGGTGGCGCCGCTGGCGCTGGTCGGGGTGGGGGCATTGCTTTTGATCCCTCGGGCGCCGCGCCCGGATGTCGATCCGGACGAAAGGGACGAGGACGGGCTTTAGGCGGAAGACGGCCGACCGCTACTGCTTGTCGGCATCGTCCTTGCGCCGATAGACGCCGTCCTCGCCGCGCTTGAGGTCGATGACGTCGGGCCGCTGGCGCTCCTTGAGGTCGCGGTCGCGCTTGGCCTTGTCGATTTCGCGGAATCGCCCCTTCCAGTCGAGAAAGATTCTCCTGACGCCGAAATAGAGCGCGCCGGCGATCAGGGCATAAATGGCGATCCGCAACAGGATGTAGGACACCTGGCAGCCCTTTCTACAGGCCGAACCGGGACCACAGGGCGCGGTCCTCGACGGCAGCGATCAGGTCGGCGCCCAAACCCTCCGGGCCGGCACCGACACTCGTGCCGAAACGCGGCAATTGCAGGAACGGGCGCCTTGGGCCGAAAGGCTTGACGCGCACCTTTTCGCCGAAACGCGCCCGCAATTCCTCGTGAATATCGCCAAGGCCATCGACGAGGCCAAGGTCCAGACCGCGCTTGGCCGTCCACCATTCGCCGGTGAACAGGACATCGTCCCCGCCCCGGAAACGCTCGCCGCGCCGGGCTTTCACATAGTCGATGAAGACCTCGTGGATGCTCATCTCGGCGGCCTTCAAACGTTCGACGTCCTCGGGCTTTTCGGGCAGGAACGGGTCGAGGGTCGACTTGTTCTTGCCGGCGGTGTAGAGGCGCCGCGTGACGCCGAGCTTTCTGATCGCCTCCTCGAAGCCGAAGCCCGCCATGATGACGCCGATCGAGCCGACGATCGAGGACGGATCGGCGATGATCTCGTCGCCCGCCGAGGCGATGAAATAGCCGCCGGAGGCGGCGACGTCCTCAACAAAGACCAGAACCCTCTTGTCGTGCTCCTCGGCGAGATCGCGGATGCGCTTGGCAATGAGGCGCGACTGCACCGGCGAGCCGCCGGGCGAGTTGACGACAATCGCGACGGCCGGTGCCCGCCTGACGCCAAAGGCCCGTTCGAGCACCGGGGCATAGGTCGAAATGTTCAGCCGGCCCGGGCGCTGCTCGGAACTGATCGTGCCCTGCAGGCGGACGAGCGGAATGACGGGCGGGCGGTTGAGCAGGCGGCCGATATGGCTGCCGAGGCTATTGGCGAGAGTGCTGAAGGCGGATTCGGTCATCGCTCTGTCCTGTTGTTCTCCGCTAGATAGGCAGAAAGGCTCCGGCTTTCCACATCACCAGTCATGATTTGTGCGTCCCATCAGGATGTCCGCCGCCTGCGGGGCGTAGGCATTGCCGGAAAGTCCGTGCATGACGAGCGGCGAAAGCAGCGTCAGGCCGGCACGCGATCCCTTGGTGCCGCGAACAAGGACGCGTCCGGCCGCGCCGCCCGGCCGGGACGCGACGGGCAGGATGCGGATATTGCCGAAACGGCGGCCGAAGGCGGCGAGCGCCTCGCCGAGCCGGCGTGCCGGCAAAATGAAGATCGCTTCTCCACGCGGCGCGGTGGCGGCGGCGGCGGCGCGGCTCCATGCCTCGATCGCGTCCGGCCCGGCATGTCGGGCGGAGGCGCGGTTAGCTTCAGGGGACAGCGTGCCCCGTTCGCTTGCGAAAAAGGGCGGATTGGCGATGACACTGTCGAAGCTGTCGGGAACGAGCCCGGCGGCCTCGCGTTCGACGCCGGCGGCGGCGATATCGGCCCGAACGGCGCGGACGCGGGCCGCAAGCCCGTTGCGTTCGATGTTTTGGTGGGCTAGCGCCAGCGCCTCTTCGTCGCGTTCGGCAAGCAGCACTTCGGCCGTCTCGGCCCAGAGGGCGGCGACAAGCCCGGCGGCCCCGGCGCCGGCCCCGAGATCGAGCAGGCGCCTGGTGGCCGGAGGAACCGAGGCGCCGAGCAGAACCGAGTCCGACCCGGCCCTGAATCCATGGCGCGGCTGCAAGAGCATCAGCCGGCCGCCCAAAAAGGCGTCGGCACCGGTGTTTTGACGTTTTACAAAAAGTTTGCTCTGGTCTACGGACATGCTGAGCCGGCCTGTTTTCCGGCGAGCCTAGTGGGTTGCCGCCCTTGGCTCAATCGCCGCGGAACGTTTGTGGGTTCTCCGGCGCGAGGGAGTGAATTGGGGGTCGTTATCGCGAGCCATCCTGAAACGCGGACGGAAGACGCGCTGGAACGTCTGGCTGCACTGACGCATGCCGAGATGGAGCGCGTCAATGCGCTCATTCTCGACCGGGCGCAATCGCATGTCGATCTGGTGCCGAAACTGGCGCATTACCTGATCGAGTCCGGCGGCAAGCGGCTTCGGCCGATGCTGACCATCGCCAGCTGCGCCCTGTTCGGCCCCGGCAATGGCAACCAGATCAACTACGCCGCCGCCGTCGAGTTCATGCACAACGCCACGCTCCTGCACGACGACGTGGTCGACGAAAGCGACATGCGGCGCGGCAAGCCGGCGGCACGCAAGGTCTGGGGCAATCAGGCGAGCGTGCTGGTCGGCGATTTCCTTCTGGGCCAAGCCTTCCTGATGATGGTCGAGGCCGGCGATCTCAAGGCGCTGCGCGTCCTGTCGCACGCCGCCACGATCATCGCCGAGGGCGAGGTGTTCCAGCTCGCCAAGTCGCGCGATCTCGGCGCGACGCCCAAGGACTACAATGAGGTGGTGCGCGCCAAGACCGCGACCCTGTTCGAGGCGGCGACCGTTGTCGGCGCCATGGCCGGCGGCGGCAGCGAGGCGGCGCAAAAGGCGCTTGCCGTGTATGGGCTGGAACTGGGCTGGGCCTTCCAGCTCATCGACGACGTGCTCGATTACGGCGGCGCTAGCGGGCGATTCGGCAAGAATACCGGCGACGACCTGCGCGAAGGCAAGATGACGCTGCCGGTGATCCTGGCGCTCGAGCATGCCGACGAAGCCGAACGGCAAGCGATCGCCGCCGCTCTTGGCAATCACGAGACCGGCATCGGGGCGGTGACCGAAATCGTGGGCATTTTCGAACGCCACGGCGCGCTGGCGGCGACGCTCGAGCAAGCGCACGCCCATGCCGAGGCGGCCAAAAGGGCGCTTTCGGCGGTGCCGGCCTCGACCATGCGCGACGTGCTGGCGGACATCGCCGATTTCTGCGTGTCGCGGGCGTATTAGGCCCGCCCCTACCCCACCACCAAAGGCGCGGCGGCGACCCAGGCGTCGGGAAATCTGCCGCGCATGTCCTGGGCGGCCTGATGGGCCAGTTTCTCCGAGCCAAACAGGCCGAAGACGGTGGCGCCCGATCCCGACATGCGGGCCGAAACGCAACCGGAGGTGCGCGCCAGATCCGAAATCAGGTCGCCGATCACCGGCACGGCCTCGATCGCCGCCTGTTCGAGATCGTTGCGCGTTTCCGCCATCCACAGGCCGAGCATGGCGGCATGGGAGAACGGCTCGGCGATTGCGGGCAGGCCGGGATTGGCGCGGGATTTGAGGCGGCGGAAGACTTCCGAGGTCGAGACCGGCACCAGCGGGTTGACCAGTACCAGATGGCAGGGCGGCAGGATGTCGACCGGCTCGACGATTTCGCCGATGCCGCGCACGAGGCACGATTGCGAGTAAAGGCATACCGGCACGTCGGCGCCGAGGCGGGCGGCGACTGGCATCAGGTTGTCAAGGCCGACGGGCGGATCGGCAAGGCCGGCCATCAGCCGAAGCGTCGCGGCCGCGTCGGCCGAGCCACCGCCGATGCCGGCGGACACCGGCAGGTTCTTGGCGAGCGAGATGGCGATGCCGTGCGGCACCGCGCCCGGCCAGCGGGCGCGAAAGGCCTCGACCGCCTTGGATACCAGATTGGTCTGTCCGTGGGTCAGCGCGCCGGCGAACGGACCGGACAGCCTCAGGACGTCCCCTTGTGCCGGACGCGCCGTCAGCTCGTCGCCGAGATCGGCGAAGACCACCAGGCTTTCGAGGTCGTGAAAGCCGTTTTCGCGTTGTCCGGTAACGTGAAGCGCCAGGTTGATCTTGGCGAGCGCCGTCGCTTCGAAAATACGATCCATCAGGTTCGGTCAGCCGTTCATCGAGACGGTCTCGACCGCTTCGAGCCCCTCGTCGAGCTTCTTGCGCGCCGCGACGCCGATGTCGCTCCCGGGATCGAGATCGAATGCGATGGTCCACTGGAAGCGCGCCTCGAGCTTGCGGCCGGTGCGCCAGTAGGCATCGCCGAGATGGTCGTTGATCGCCGGATCGGAGGCGCGGAGCTGCACCGCCTGTTCGAGCGTTTGCACCGCCTCCTCGAAGCGCCCCAGCCGGTAATAGGCCCAGCCGAGGCTATCGACGACATAGCCGTCCGAGGGGTCCCATTCGAGCGCGGTGCGGATCATTTCGAGCGCCTTGTCGAGATGCACGCCCTGGTCGATCCAGGAATAGCCCAGATAATTGAGCACCTGCGGATTGTCGGGATCGAGTTCGAGCGCCCGCTCGAAATCCTTTTCGGCCGACCCCCAGTTCCTGGCGCGTTCGTTGCACATGCCCCTGAGGTAATAGTAGCGCCAGTCCTGCGGGCGCTCGCCGCCAACAAGGCCGATGGCGATGGAATAGGCGCGGGCCGCTTCCGTCCAGCGCTCGTCGTCGCGCAACATGTCGGCCCAGGCGACGACGGCATGCAGGTTGTCCGGATCCTCGATCACGGCATCGTGCAGCCGGTTGATCGCATCGTCCTGATCGTGGTCGCCGGCGATATTGCGGATGAGGCGTACCTTGGCCTGCGGCTTGTAGGGCGAATCGGCAGGCAGGGCCTCGTAGATGGCGTCGGACAGATCGTATTGGCCGAACTGGTCGTAGAGCCCGCCGAGCTGGAAGGCGGCGAGATCGAAATCGGGCACCAGATAAACGGCGAGGCGCAGAAAGATCGTCGCCAGATCGCTCGAGCCGTCCGCCGACAGCGCGCCGCCGACCGAATTGAAGATCTCGGCGGCGCCGGCCTGGGCATTGGGCGCCAGCTTGCCGGGACGATGGCCGGCGCGCAGGTCCTTGTCGAGCAAGGCGAGCTCGGGGTCGATCAACCCTTCGGCATGGAAACCTTGCACGACGTTTTGCGCCTCGGCGAAGCGCGAGGCGTTGGCGAGCATGCGCGCATAGGCGGCAAGGAAGCGCACCTCATAGGGTTCGGCGGCATGGGCCTGTTCGGCGAAGGCAAGGGCCTCCTCGCGCTGGTCGGCAACGTCTGCCATCAGGGCGCGGTGATAGGTCAGAAAGCCTTCTATGCCGGTCTCGGCCAGGGCGTCGAGCGCGGTGACCGCCTCGGCATAGCGGTTGTCGCCGACGAAGGCCCAGCCCCTGACCACGGCGGCGGTTATGCCGACGACGGAACGGCCGTCGATGCCGTCGAGCAATTTTATGGCTTCCTTGTACTGGCGCTGCTTGAGCGCCACCGTGCCGAGCATCAGTTTCGACAATTCGTCGTCCGGCACCATTTCCAGCAGGCGCCGGGCCGTCTTGGCGGCGATCTCGATCTGGCCTTGCGCCGCCTGGGCGTGGAAGGTCCTGACCGCCAGATAGGGATTGTCGGGTTCCAGCAGGCTGGCGCTGCCCAAAAGCTCGGCGGCATGCTTGGTGTCGAGATGGCTGAGCGCCTCCTCGCCGGCGAGGAAATTGCCGGTCGCCGACTGCAGCGAGGCCAGAAGGGCGCGCAGTCTGGCGTCGAAATCCGCGCCTTCGGACTGGGCGCGGGCGCCGGTCAGCCCGATAGCGAGACACAGAACGATGACGGCGAGGCTATTGAACAGGTTCTTCAAGGCAGTTTCCGCGTTGGTTCGAACTTCGGTTCGTTGCCGCCAAACATTGGTGATTTTGCGACCTGCCGCAAGCGTGGCGCCGATCACGCAATCCGGCGCGCCCGATCACATACCCGAATAGTTCGGTCCCGATCCACCTTCGGGCGGCGTCCATGTGATGTTTTGGGCCGGATCCTTGATATCGCAGGTCTTGCAATGCACGCAATTGGCGGCGTGGATGCGAAAGACCGGCCGGCCCTGTTCCTCGGCCATTTCATAAACGCCGGCCGGGCAGTAAAGCGGCGCCGGCTCGCCATATTCGGGCAGGTTGCGTTCGACCGGCACGGACGGATCGGCCAGTTTCAGATGCACCGGCTGGTTCTCGTCATGGGCGATATTGGCGAGAAAGACCGACGCGGCGCGGTCGAAGGTCGTGACGCCGTCCGGCGACGGATAGGCGATGGGCGTCACCGTGCCGCGCTTTTGGAGCGTATCGCTGTCCTTGCTGCTCGCGGCGATGGCGGCAAAGGGCGAGCGACCGAAAAGCGATGTCGCCCACATGTCGACGCCGGCCAGGACGATGCCGAGGCGCGAGCCGAATCGCGACCACAGCGACTTGATGTTGGCGACCGGCCTGAGATCGGCGGCGATGCCGGACGCGTCGATGTTCGCTCTCAGGTCATCGAGCCTGTCGTTGGCGCGGCCATCGGCGAGCGCGGCGGCGACGGTTTCGGCGGCGGCCTTGCCCGAGCGCATGGCGTTGTGGATGGCTTTCAAGCGCGGCACGTTCATGAAGCCGGCCGCGCAGCCGATCAGTCCGCCGCCGGGAAAGCTCAATTCGGGGATGGCGTGCCAGCCACCGGCGGTGATGGCGCGGGCGCCATAGGCGAGACGCGTTGCTCCCGCGAGCAGGCGGGCGATCGAGGGATGGGTCTTGAAGCGCTGGAACTCGTCGAAGGGCGACAGGGTCGGGTTCGGATAGTCGAGATAGGTGACAAGGCCCAGATAGAGCTTGTTGTCCTCGGCGTGATAGGCGAAGCCGCCGCCGCTGGTGTCGGCGGGCAGCGGAAAGCCGAGATAATTGTCGACGCGGCCCGGCTCGTGCCGTTCCGGATCGATCTCCCAGATTTCCTTGATGCCGAGGCTGTATTTCTGTGGCGCGCTCCCGGCGTCGAGGCCGAACCGGGCAATGAGCGATTTTGCCAGCGAGCCGCGGGCGCCTTCGGCGACCAGCACATGGGACGCCTTCAAAACGATGCCGGGGGCGTAGCCGGGGCCGGGCGAACCGTCGCGCAAGACGCCGAGATCGCCGGTGACCACGCCGGTGACGGCGCCCGATTCGTTGGTCACGACATCGACGGCGGCGGTCGCCGGAAAGATGTCGACGCCGAGCGCCGCCGCCTCCTCGCCGAGCCATTGGCACAGGCGCCCGAGGCTTGTGATATGGCTGTCGGCGGTCCTGGCCACAGGCGGCACCAGGGCATGCGGCAGGGTGAGATCGCCCGTGGCGGTCAGGAAATGCAGGTGTTCGCGGCCGACCTTCGGCCCGACGGGGGCGCCGCGCTCGCGCCAGTCCGGGATGAGCGCGTCGAGCCCGGCTGTGTCCATGACGGCGCCGGAGATGATATGGCCACCGATCCCGGCGGCCTTTTCGATCAGGGTCACGGCGATGTCGCGGCCCGTGGCGGCGGCGATCTGCTTCAGCCGGATCGCCGCGGACAGGCCGGCCGGACCGCCGCCGACGATCACGACATCGGTTTGAAACTCCTCGCGGATCGCTTCGTCCGACATCGGACCTCCCGTCACTGGCGTTGGCCGGCACAGCGGCGGACTGGCCGCTGCATGGGCGCTGTGACATAACAGAGACCATGGCGGAAAAGAAAGAAATGACCGACCTGGAATGGGCGGCGCTGCTGGAATGGTATGCTGCCGCCGGCGTCGATCTTGGTGTCGGCGACCATCCGGTCGACCGCTTCGCGGCCCAGGCGGCGCTGCAGCAGGCGCGCGCCCGCCCGGTGCAGCCGATCGCGCCGGCCGAGGCGGCGGCATCCCACGCGCCGGTTGCGCCCGACGCCGAGGCGAGCCCGGTCGAGGCACAGGCGCTGGCGGCGGCGGCCGATACGCTCGAAGCGCTCGAAGCCGCCATGAACGGGTTCGACGGCTCGCCGCTCAAGCAGCGGGCGACCCAGCTCGTGTTCGGCGACGGCAATTCCGAGGGCCGCGTCATGCTGATCGGCGAGGCGCCGGGGCGCGAGGAGGACCTGCAGGGCAAACCCTTTGTCGGCCGCTCCGGGCAATTGCTCGACCGCATGCTCGCCGCCATCGGCCTCGACCGAACCCAGGTCTATATCGCCAATACCGTGCCGTGGCGGCCGCCGGGCAACCGCACGCCGACCCCGGCCGAGATCGCATTGTGCCTGCCGTTCCTTTTCCGCCAGATCACCCTGGCGGCGCCGGAATTCATCGTGTCGCTCGGCGGGCCATCGGCCAACACCCTGATCGGCCAACCGGTGAGCATCACGCGCGTGCGCGGGCAATGGCGCCGGATCGAGATCGCCGGAAAGACCTATCCATTGCTGCCGACTTTCCATCCGGCCTTCCTTCTGCGGCAGCCGGCGCAAAAGGGCCTCGCCTGGCGCGACATGCTGACCCTCAGGCGGGCGCTCGACGGCACGGATATCCCCGTCTGAAAACTCTTCCGCCACACCATTGTCTCACTTCCGCGTAGCGTATAGGGCTGGTGGTTCTCCTTTGCGTCGGTTTGCTTCGGCACATGGCCCAGGTCGTCAAAATCTATGCCCTTCTTCTCGGCTCCGCCCTTTTGATGTTCGGCGGCGGGCTGCAGGGCCTCCTGATGTCCGTGCGCGGCGCCGAGGAAGGCTTTTCGCTCATCGCCCTTGGCCTGATCGGCACCGGCTGGTCCATCGGGTTCGTGGCCGGATCGGTGAGCGTGCCGCTGCTGGTGCGGCGCGTCGGCCATATCCGCACCTATTCGGTCATGTCGGTGATGGGCGGCATGACGATCCTGCTCAATCTCTTGTGGATCAACGATGTCGGCTGGATCGTGACGCGGGCCTTTTCCGGCTTCTGCTTCGCCGGCGCCGCCATGGTGGTCGAAAGCTGGCTCAACGAGGTCTCCGACAACAAATCGCGCGGCACGATGTTTTCGGTCTATGTGACGATCAACATGGCCGCCTCGACGATCGGACAGCTCGCCATGTCGATCACCGGCACGGCCGGTTACCTGCCCTTCGTGATCGGGGCGCTGGCCTTCATGGGCGCGGTGCTGCCGACGGCGGTCAGCACGATAAAGCAACCGAATCAGCTCGCCTCGGCCCGGCTCGACCTCCGCCTTTTGATCCGAACCTCGCCGGTCGCCGTGGTCGCCGCCTTCGCGGTCGGCATGACCAACGGCACCTTCGGCACGCTGGCGCCGGTCTATGGGTTCATGCTCGGGCTCAATGCCGCCTCGATCGCCGTCATCATGGCGCTCCCCGCCGTCGCGGCAGCTTTGGCGCAAATCCCGCTAGGGCGACTGTCGGACAACATGGATCGGCGCTACGTTCTCATCGGCACCAGCCTTGTGGCGGCACTGGTCGGCATTGTGGCCGTGGTCTTCAATCCCGGCGACGGCTGGCTGCTCTATGCCCTTTTCGGCTTCTACGGACTTGCGGCCTATCCGGTCTATGCCATCGCCGTCGCCCATGCCAATGACCACGCCCGGGACGGCGAATTCGCCGTCATTGCCTCGGGCATGCTGCTGATCTACGGCACCGCGCTGGCCGTCGGTCCGATCCTGGCTTCGTTCATCATGGAGTTCACCGGCCCGATCGGCATGTTCATGGTGACCGCGACCTTCCACCTGCTGCTCGCCGGATTCGCCTTCCTGCGCATCCGCATGCGCGACCCGGTGCCGGCCGAGGCGCGGGCGCCGTTCCTGGCCGTGCCGCTCGGGCGCAACGCCACGCCGGAGACCGTCGCTTTCGATCCGCGTGCCGACGAGACCGTCGCGAGCGCGGAATCTGTGGACGAACCGATGGAGCCGGCGCCGGACGAGGCGGCAAAGCCCGACTAGTTCTTGTTTTGTTCCATTTGGTGCGCTAGATTGTCCCATGCCGGGAACCTCCCGGCGATTCGCGGGACCGAAGGGACATGGCACAACTCGTGGCACCCAATTTCGACAGGCTCAACAAGCTCAGCCAGTCGGCCGACGCCGATCTGGTCGAGCGCCCACTCGTGCCGCAGAAGCGCAATCGCGGGCGCGGCGCCCAGACCAATGTCTCCGGGCGGTTCGAGCGCCAGAAGCGCGAGACGTTCGACGACGGCTGGGACATCGAGGAGGAGGACGCGCTGCAGCCCTTCGAGACCCATGAGCGGCTCGAAAAGGCGGTGTCGGTCATTGCGCGCAACGACAGCCCGGATATCGGCTTCGACCGCTCGATCAACCCCTATCGCGGCTGCGAGCACGGCTGTTCGTATTGCTATGCGCGCCAGACGCACGCCTATCTCGGCCTGTCGGCCGGACTCGATTTCGAACGCGAGATCTTCATCAAGACCAATGCCGCCGACCTCTTGCGCAAGGAGCTCTCGGCGCCGCGCTACAAGGTCAAGCCGATCGCCATCGGCACCAATACCGATCCCTATCAGCCGGTCGAGCGCCAGCACAAGATCATGCGCCAAATCCTCGAAGTGCTGCTCGAAACCAAACACCCGGTGACGATCACCACCAAATCGGCGCTGATCGTCCGCGATCTCGACATCCTCACCGAAATGGCCGGGCATGGCCTTGTTTCTGCGACGATCGCCGTGACCTCGCTCGACCACAAGCTGAGCCGGCTGATGGAGCCGCGCGCCGCAACGCCGGCACGCCGCCTTGAGGCGATGCGGCTTCTGGCGGCGGCGGGGGTGCCGGTTTCGGTCAATTTCGCGCCGGCCATTCCGGCGATCAACGATCACGAACTCGAACGCGTTCTCGACGCCGCCAAGGCGCAGGGCGCCACCGGGGCGGCGATGGCACTGCTCCGGCTGCCCGGCGAAGTGCGCGACGTGTTCCGCGAGTGGATGTTCCGCCATTATCCGGATCGGCTTCGGCATGTGATGAGCCTTGTCCGCGACACACGCGGCGGGCGCGACAACGACCCGCGCTTCGGCTCGCGCATGCGCGGGGAAGGCCCCTATGCCGTCATGCTGAGACAGCGTTTCGACAAGGCGATCGAGCGCTACGGATTGTCGAGCCGGCCGCAACGCCTGCGGACCGACCTGTTCCGCGGCCCGAAACAGGACGACCCGCAGCTCACCCTATTCTGAGCGCCGCATGGAATTGATGTGCAGGATGTTGCCGTCGGGGTCCTTGAACCAGGCGAACTTGAGGTTGCCGGCACTGTAGACATTGCCCTGGCGCTGCATGTGGGCGGCCTCGGTGCTCGTGTCGAAGGCGACGTTTTTGGCTTCGAGCGCCGCAACGATGCCGTCGAAGGCGTCGCCGACCGCCCAGACCACGGCATTGGCCTTGTTGGTGCCGGCGAATTCGGACGGATAGGCCACCAGCCGCGTCGCTCCGGTTTTGTAGACCGCCAGCACGTCGGTCTCGTCGCCGATGGGTTCGAGGCCGAGCGTGTCGCGGTAGAACCGCCGCGAGCGGTCGGGATCCCTGACCGCGACAATCGCGTAGGCATCGTGGTCCTTGAGCATGGTCAGCACTCCGTCAATTCAGGCCAAAGCGCGCCGGATTCCCCTGCTGATGAGGGCGTTCCGACGCGACATGGATGCGCAAGACTATCCGCAAATACCGAATATCGGCTAAACGCGGCGATGCGATTGCCAAACAGTTTCAGGGGTAGAACTTGGCCGTGCTCCAGGGCGCGGTTTCGGTCGCGCGCGTATAGACAAGCCGGTCGTGCAGGCGGAACGGCCGATCGCGCCAGAACTCAATATGGAGCGGGGTCACCCGATAGCCGGACCAGTGCGGCGGGCGCGGCACCCTGACGAGCCCGTATTTCAAGGCGAAGCGGGCGATTTCCTTTTCGAACTCGAACCGCGTCTCCATCGGCCGCGATTGCCGGCTGGCCCAGGCGCCGATCTGGCTGTCCTTGGCGCGCGAGGCGAAATAGGCGTCGGCCTCCGCCTCGGAGACAGTGCTCACCGGACCGATGACGCGCACCTGGCGCTTCAGGGATTTCCAGTGGAAATTGAGCGCGGCCTGCGGGTTGGCGGCGAGTTCCTCGCCCTTGGCGCTCTGCATATTGGTGTAGAAAACGAAGCCCTTCTGGTCGAAGCTCTTCATGAGCACCATGCGGACATCCGGCGTGCCGGCGGCATTCGCCGTCGCCAGCGCCATGGCGTTGGGATCGTTCGGTTCGGACTTTTCCGCCAGCTTCAGCCAGTCGGCGAACATTCCAATGGGGTCGGCGGCGATGGCAATCCCGCCATCGGGGGCATTCTGCTCGCTCATGGCTCTCGCATAGCACTTCGCCGCGCGCCGCGCCGCAGCAATTCGCATCGGGTCGCGTGACGTTTTGACATGACGGCGCTCGACAGCGCCGCACCGGCTTCGCCACAATGGCGCATGGGCAAAACCGATTCGACACGGACGGCACCGGACGATGCCGAAGAGGTCGGCGCGCGGGCCGCCGGATATCGGCGCGTCGCCGGCGTCGACGAGGCCGGGCGCGGGCCGCTGGCCGGGCCGGTCGTCGTCGCGGCCGTGGTCTTTGCCGAGGGGCGCTTCCCCGCCGGCCTCGACGATTCCAAGAAGCTCTCGGCGCAACGGCGCGAGGCGCTTTTCGTCGATATCCTCGCCATGGGCGAGGTCGCGATCGTCGTGGCACCGCCCTCCGAAATCGACCGGCTCAACATTCGCGGCGCCACGCTCGCCTGCATGCGCCAGGCACTTCTTGCCCTGCCGAGCCCGGTCGATTTCGCCCTGATCGACGGGCGCGACCTGCCCGACGCCCTGCCCTGCCCGGCCAAGGCGCTTGTTGGCGGCGACGGGCGTTCGGTGTCGATCGCCGCCGCCTCGATCGTTGCCAAGGTCACGCGCGACGCCATGTGCCCGGTCATGGACATGGACGCGGCGGGCTACGGGTTCTCCGGCCACAAGGGCTATGGCACCAGGGCGCACATGCTGGCGCTCTCATCCATCGGCGTGACGCCGCATCACCGGCGCACCTTTGCGCCCGTCGCCTTGGCGATTGGTTAACCTTGCCGCTTAGCAAGCCATTAACCCTATGACTTAGCTGGCATTTAACCCTACCGCGCTACAAACGGGGCGTTAGTGCTGCGTTAGGGTTAAGTCAATGTTGCGTTCCGCGCGTATCCTCGAAGCTCCCGACAAGTGGAGTTCGAACGAAAACGGCCTGCCGCTCGACTCGATTCTCGTCGGCGACTGCGTCGACGAGATGAACGCCCTGCCCGAATCGAGCATCGATCTCATCTTCGCCGACCCGCCCTACAACCTTCAGCTCGAGACCGGGCTGACCCGCCCCGACCAGAGCCATGTCGACGCGGTCGACGACGACTGGGACAAGTTCGAAAGCTTCGCCCATTACGACGCCTTCACCCATGCCTGGCTCAAGGCGGCGCGGCGACTGCTCAAGCCGGACGGGGCGCTGTGGGTCATCGGTTCGTATCACAACATCTTCCGCGTCGGCACGGCGCTGCAGGACAACGATTTCTGGATCCTCAACGACGTCATCTGGCGCAAGACCAATCCGATGCCGAATTTTCGCGGCACGCGCTTCACCAATGCCCACGAGACGCTGATCTGGGCGGCACGCAGCCAGAAGTCGCGCGTCACCTTCAACTACGAGGCGCTGAAACAGGGCAATGACGATTTGCAGATGCGCTCGGACTGGCTGTTCCCCTTGTGCACGGGCGGCGAACGGCTCAAGGACGCGGACGCAGGCAAGGTTCATCCGACACAAAAGCCCGAGGCGCTGCTGCACCGCATTCTGGTCGGCACGACGAAACCGGGCACTGTCGTGCTCGACCCGTTCTTCGGCACCGGCACGACCGGCGCCGTCGCCAAAAGGCTCGGCCGGCACTTCATCGGCATCGAACGCGACAGCGATTATGCCGCCGCCGCCCTCAAGCGCATCGGCGGCGTCGTCCCGCATGAAGCGGCGGCGCTCGAACCGCTCAAATCCAGGCGCGCCGCGCCGCGTGTCGCCTTCGGCTCGCTGGTCGAGCAGGGCCTGATCGCGCCGGGCACCAGTCTGGTCGACGCCAAGGGCATGTTCTCGGCCCTGGTCCGCGCCGACGGCTCGGTGAAGGCCGGCGACCACGAAGGCTCGATCCACAAGGTCGGCGCGCTCGTCCAGGGCGCCGAGGCCTGCAACGGCTGGACCTTCTGGCACGTCGACCAGGACCGGGGGCCGGTGCCGCTCGATGCCTTTCGCGCCAAGGTGCGCGCGCAAATGAACAAACTATCCGCCTGAACACTGACCTCCAGCTCAATCAGGCACCTGCCGCCGGTTTATGACCGGCGGCTTTTCTTTGTGGGGCCCTCAAAAGGCACGCATGTGCAAGCTGCCCATGACTCATCCCAGCACCAGAGCCAGCACCTTGCGGAAGACCGTCGGCAGCGCGGCATTGGCGAGTTCTTCGGGCCGGCACCACCAGCCGTCAGCGGGCGGCTCGGATGCCCCAGCAAGGTGCCAGATGGTCAACTCCAGGCGGAAATGGGTGAAGACGTGGACGATGTCGCCGGCGCGGTGCCAAGCGCCAGGCATGGGATAATCCGGCGCGGCGCGGGTGGCCGCCCACACCGAAACCGGCACGCCGGCCATGCGGGCCAACAGGCCCTTGTCCAGACGCCGGACGAGAAAGACGGAACCGTCGCTTCGCGTCATCACATAGGCATGGCCGCGCCGAATCGGTCGCTCGGCTTTTACCGGCCGCCGGGGATAGAGTGTCGGATCGGGCAAGGTCGCGGCGGCACAATCGGGGCGGAGCGGGCATAGCCCGCAGGCGGCGGCGCGCGGAGCGCAGAGGGTGGCGCCGAGATCCATCAGCGCTTGCGCGAAATCGCCGGCGCGCTCGGGAACCGTGGCAAAAAGCGCCGCCCTCAGCGCCGCCTTGGCGTCGCGCGGCGGGGTCTCGAGACGCATCAGGCGGGCCAGCACGCGTTCGACATTGCCGTCGATCACCGGCACGCGCGCGTCGTGGCAGATGGCGGCGATGGCGGCGGCGGTATAGGCTCCGATGCCGGGCAGGGCCTCGAGTTCGGCAACGGTCGTGGGGAAGATGCCGGCACGTTCGCCGGAAATGGCCTGCGCCGCCTTGTGGAGATTGCGGGCCCGGGCGTAATAGCCAAGACCCGCCCAGCGGGCGAGAACGTCGTCGAGCGGGGCGGCGGCAAGATCTGCGACGGTCGGCCAGCGCGAGGTGAAGTCGAGAAAATAGCCGCGCACCGCCGCGATCGTTGTCTGCTGCAGCATGATCTCGGAGAGCCAGACGCGGTAGGGGTCGGGCCTCCGGCCGGCGCGGCGATCGGAAGGCGGCACCCGCCAGGGCAGCGCGCGGGCGCCGCGGTCGTACCACAAGAGCAGCGCCTCGGCGGAGAACAGCGGCGCGCTCTTTTTCTCAGGGGCGGGATCGGGCATGGTCGAGAGCAAAGACATGCACCGGCCAACTGGCAAGGGGCGGGACGGGTTTGTCCCCATTGGCGATGGTCAAGAAAAACGATGACAAGCGGCGCAACCGGTTCGTCGGCCTCGAAGAGGCGGCGAACGGCGTGCTCGATCCGGTGTTCCGCAAACGCGGTTTCGCCAATCGCGACCTGTTCGCGCGCTGGGCCGAGATCGCACCGGCTCCGTTCAACGAGCAAACGCTGCCCGAACGCCTGTTCTGGCCGCGGCGCGAGACCGGCGCCGAGGGCGCGCTCCTTTGCCTGCGCTGCAAGCCGGGCGCGGCGCTCACCGTAACGCACGAGGCCGACCGCATCACCCAGGCGGTCAACCGCTATTTCGGCTATTATCTTGTCAGCGCCATCAAGCTCAGCACAGAACCGTTCACGCCCAGGACGAACGCGCCGGCGCCGCCGCCGCCCTGCCCGCCCGAAATCCGGGCCGAAGTGGCCGAAACGGTCGAGCCGGTCCAGGACGAGGTGCTGCGCGAGGCGCTCAGGCGGCTCGGCGAAAACCTCAAGTCGCGCGGCCATTAGCCGGTCCCGCGCCCGCCGCCGCGCGCCCCGTCAGTCACGGCTTTTTGCCTTGTTTCGACCACAGGCTTGTCTACATTGGCGCCCGATCACAAGACAACGGAGCGGCTCGTGCCAATCAAGCGCAGACATTTCATCGCCACCGCAGGCTCTCTCGGACTGCTGACGCTCGCGGCATGCAGTTCCGACCCCGTCGACATCGCCGAGAGTGCCGGGACAACCGATGCGACGCCCGCGCCGACGCCCGCGGCCGACACGCCGGCTGGCGCGGTGGAGCTGTATGACGGCGGCCAGGTCGAACCGCTCGGCAGCGAAGCCCTGCTCAACCCCGTCGGCCTCAAGGACCGGCCGATCGGCGGCAAGGGCGCCAAGGTCGTCGTCATCGAGTATTCCTCGCCCACCTGCCCGCATTGCGCCGATTTCGCCGCCGAGGTGTTCCCCGAATTCCGCAAGACATACATCGACACGGGCAAGGTGACCTTCGTGTTCCGCCCGTTCGCGCGCAACGTGCTCGACGCCGTGGTCTTCCTTCTGGCCGAAGCCGCCGGCAAGGACAAGTATTTCGAGGTGCTCGACGCCTATTTCCGCACGGCGAATGCCTGGGCGGTCGCCGAGAAGCCGCGCGACGAACTCGAGAAAATCGCTCTTCAGCTGGGCTTTTCGCAGGAAAGCTTCGAAGCCGCCTTGACGAATCAGGACCTGTTCGCTGGGCTTGAATCCTTGCGTCAACAGGCACTGGACGAGTTCGACGTTACCGGGACGCCGACCTTCTTTATCAATGGCAACAAGATCGTTGGAGCACCTACACTGGACAGGCTGGCGGCGGACATCGACCCGCTGCTCGGCTGACGGTGCCTTGCTGATGCGGCGCGCGCGCGATCCGGCCCGGATGCGCTTCCGAGCCGGGAACCCGGCCACGGCCCTGTCCGGTCCGGCGCGATGAAGTTTTCGCGCCTTAAAATCCACGGCTTCAAGAGTTTTTGCGATGCCACCGAGATTTCGCTCGACCCCGGCCTGACCGGGGTCGTCGGGCCGAACGGCTGCGGCAAGTCCAACCTCGTCGAGGCGCTCAGATGGGTCATGGGCGAAAGCTCGTACAAGGCCATGCGCGCCTCGGGCATGGACGACGTCATCTTCGCCGGCTCCGGCAACCGGCCGGGGCGCAACAGCGCCGAGGTGACGCTGGTGCTCGACAACGAGGACCGCACGGCCCCGGCCCCGCTCAACACCGCCGATCTGCTCGAGGTCACCCGCCGCATCGAACGCGAGTCCGGCTCGGTCTACCGCGTCAACGGCCGCGAGGTTAGGGCGCGCGACGTGCAATTGCTGTTCGCCGATTCCTCGACTGGCGCCCGTTCGCCGGCGCTGGTGCGCCAGGGCCAGATCGGCGAATTGATCGCGGCCAAGCCGGTGCAGCGCCGGGCCCTGCTCGAAGAGGCGGCGGGGATTTCCGGCCTTTATTCCCGGCGCCACGAGGCCGAGTTGCGGCTCAAGGCGGCCGAGCAGAATCTCGAACGGGTCGACGACATCGTCGGGCAGATCGAGCAGCAGCTCGACACGCTGAGGCGGCAGGCGCGGCTGGCGGTGCGCTATCGCAGTCTTTCGGGCGATATCCGCAAGGCCGAGGCGGCCCTGTTTCATCTGCGCTGGGTCCGGGCGCGGGTGGCCGAAAAGGAAACCGAGGCGAGCCAGGCGCAACAGGTCAAGGCGCTGGGCGAGGTCGCCCATCAGGAGCGCGTCGCCGCCACCGCGCTTGCGGACTTCGAAGCGCGGCTGCCGCCCCTGCGGCAGAGCGAGGCCGAGGCCGGCGCCGTGCTCCAGCGCTACCGCATCATGGCCGAACAGCTCGAGGACGAGATCAGGCGGTCGTCGGCGCGCCGGCACGAACTCGAAACCCGGCAAAAGCAGCTCGTTGCCGACCGCGCCCGCGAGGACGAACTGGTCGCCGAGGCCGAGACCGTTCTTGCCGCCGCCGCCGAGGAGATCGCCACGCTCAATCGCGAGGCCGAAAACGAGCGCGAGGACGCCGAGGCGGCGCGGATGGCCGCCGAAGCGCTGACGGCGCAACTGGCCGAGGCCGAACGGCGCCTGCGCGCCGCCGCCGCCGCCCTGGCCGATCTGAGGGCGCGGCGCGAGGCGGCGGAACGCCATGCCGCCGAGGCCGTGGCACGGGCCGAAAGGCTCGGGGCGCAGTTCGGCGAGATCGAGACCGAACTCGCGGCGGTCGGCGCGGCGCTGGCCGGCGATTCGGCCGTCATGGAAAAGCAGGCGGCGCTCGACAGGTCGCAGGCCTTGGCCGAGGCCGCCGAAGCTGAAACGCTTCGGGCGGAAAGCGAAAGTGTCGCCCGCCAGGCGGCGCTCGATGCGGCGCGGCCGCAATTGTCCGAATGGGAAACGGCGCTCGGCCGGCTTGAAAGCGAGGCGCAAACGCTCGCCAAGGTGCTCAATATCGGCGACGGGGCGCTGTGGCCGGCCATTGTCGACGCGCTCAGCGTTGCAAAGGGCTACGAGACGGCGCTCGGCGCCGCGCTCGGCGATGATCTCGACGCCTCATCGGATTCCGGCGCGCCGCTGCACTGGAGCGAGCCGGGCGATGGCGCCACCGACCCGGCCCTGCCCGACGGGGCCAGGCCCTTCACCGAGTTCGTCAAGGGCGCCGCCCTGCTCGACCGGCGGCTGAGGCAGATTGGCTTGGTCGCGCCCGCGGACGGGCCGAGGTTGATGACGGCGCTGAAGCCGGGCCAGCGGCTGGTTTCAAGGGACGGGGCGTTGTGGCGCTGGGACGGGTTCGTTGCCGCCGCCGACGCGCCGAGCGCCGCGGCGCAGCGGCTGGCCCAGCGCAACCGACTGAGCGAGCTCGACGCCGAAATCGCCGACGCCAAGGCGCGGCGCGACACCCTGCGCGGCAAGATCGACAACCTGACTGCGGCGCGCGCGATGGCCCATGCGGCCGAACAGAAGGCCCGTGCCGGCTGGCGCGACGCCCAGCACGCCATCCGCTCCGCCCAGGCCGGGCTCGACGCGGCGCAAAAGGCGCTGGGCGAGCTGGCGCGGCGGCAAAGCGCCCTCAGCGAAGCCAGGGAGCGGCTCGGCGCCAGCCTTGCCGAGGCGAAAACGCAGGCGGAAGCCGCCCGGTCGAGCGTCGGCGACACGACGGCGGAAAAGCAGGCCGCGACCGCGCTCGTCACCAGCGAAGCCGAAGCCCAGGCGCTGCGCGACAAGGCCGAACAGGCGCGGTTGCGTCTCGGCGGTTTCGAGGGGGCGGCCCGCATGCGCGCCGCGCGGCTCAAACAGCTCAATGACGACAGCGCCGGCTGGACGCGGCGGCGGTCGGGGGCGGATGCCCAGGCAAAGGTTCTCAATACCCGCGCCGAGGCGATCGCGGGCGAACTGAAGGCGCTCGACGAAGGCCCGGCCGATTTCGACCGGCGGCGGATCGCCCTCAACGAGCGCATCGAAACGGCGGCGACGACGCACAAGCAGGCCGGCGACGCGCTGGCCGAGGCCGAAACCGCCTGGCGCGACGCCGACCGCGCCGCCCGGGCCGCCCATGATGCGGTGGGCGCGGCGCGCGAGGAACTGGCGCGCAGCGAGGAACGCCAGAAGGGCCTGATCATCGCGCGCCGGCAGATCGAGCAATTGTGCCTCGAGACCCTGTCGCTTCCAGCCGACCGCACCGCCGAGGCGGCCGGGATCAGGCCCGAGGCGCCGCTGCCCAGGGAAGAGGACGTCGAGCGCAAGGTCGAGCGGCTGAAGCTCGAACGCGAAAGGCTGGGCGGGGTCAATCTCGGCGCCGAACGCGAAGCCGAGGAAACGCGGCAAAAGCTCGACGCGCTGGTCGCCGACCGCGAGGATGTCGTTGCCGCCATCGCCAAATTGCGGACCGGCATTTCCAGCCTCAATCGTGAAGGCCGCGCCCGGCTGAACGAGGCGTTCGACACGGTCAACGCCCATTTCCGCGACCTGTTCACCTCGCTGTTCGGCGGCGGCACCGCCGAGCTGACCTTCGTCGAGAGCGACGATCCGCTCGAGGCCGGCCTCGAGATCATCGCCCGCCCGCCGGGCAAGAAGCCGCAGACCATGACGCTTTTATCGGGCGGCGAGCAGGCGCTGACCGCCCTCAGTCTCATATTTGCGGTGTTCCTCACCAATCCGGCGCCGATCTGCGTGCTCGACGAGGTCGACGCGCCGCTCGACGACGCCAATGTCGAGCGCTTCTGCGACCTCTTGGACAACATGCGCACCCGCACCGAAACGCGCTTCATGGTCATCACCCACAACCCGATCACCATGAGCCGGGTCGACCGGCTGTTCGGGGTGACGATGGCCGAACGCGGGGTCAGCCAGGTGGTCTCGGTCGACCTTTCGACGGCCAAGGCCGTCGCTGAGGCATCTTGACCCATTGCCAAGCCGATGCATGGGCATGCATTGCCTGTGGGTAACGAGTAAATTCTTTTGTAATTCAACCGCTTAACTGGTCACGACCTGTCTTGACACGGTTTGGGCCGATCACTATGGTGCCCGCGACTTTCAGGGGGCACCTTCTGGGAGGCATGCTGTCGGGGTGGTGGCGCGACAAATGGCACGATCTCCGCGATCCAGGGGTTCCGGCGAGGAAGCCGAAGGCAAGGGCGTCACCGGCGATCTGGCGGCGCGCATTGCCAGGGCCCGGCAGGAGCGGGCGGCACAGGAGGCCGATACGTCCCGCCGGCACGGCGACATGACCGGGATGGGCCGTGCGTTGCGTTTCGCGGCCGAGTTCATGGCCGCGATCATCATCGGGGCGCTGATCGGTTACACGATCGACTTCGCGCTCGGAACGACCCCCTGGGCGATGATCGGCATGCTTATGGTCGGCTTCGCGGCCGGAGTGCTCAACGTGGTTCGGGCGGCGGCGGAAGCCAATGCTGCGGCAGCGGTCAAAGGTCCCGCCCCGAGGGCGGTGCCGGACGAGGAAGACGACGACTGACGGGCTTGTTTTTGGCCCGAGGTTGTGGGACGGGGAATGGCGGGTGATGCGCGCGCATCGCCGACTGTTGGAGAGCATTCGTGGCCGGCACTGATCCGATTCACCAATTCAATATCGTCGAACTGTTTCCCATCGGCACCATCGGTGGCAGCGAGGGCGAAGGCGGGATCGAACTCGCATTCACCAATGCCGGCCTGTTCATGGTGCTGTCGGTGCTTTTGATCTCGAGCTACCTGATCCTGTCGACGAGCGGGCGGGGCCTGGTTCCCAACCGCTGGCAGCTCGTTTCCGAGATGCTCTACGAATTCGTGGCCAACATGGTCAGAAGCTCGGCCGGATCGGAAGGCATGCGCTTTTTCCCGTTGGTGTTCTCGCTGTTCATGTTCGTCCTGATGGGCAACATGCTCGGCATGTTCCCGTATTTCTTCACCGTCACCGCCCATATCATCGTCACCGGCGCGCTGGCGGTGTTCGTGATCGGGCTGGTGATCGTTTACGGCGTCATCCGCAACGGCTTCGGCTTTTTGAAGCTGTTCGTGCCGTCGGGCGTGCCGGTCGCCATCCTGCCGCTCGTCGTGCTCATCGAGATCGTCTCGTTCGTCTCGCGCCCGGTGTCGCTGAGCGTTCGACTTTTCGCCAACATGCTGGCCGGCCACATCACCCTGAAGGTCTTCGCCGGCTTTGTCGTCATGATGAGTTCGGCCGGCCTGCTTGGCTGGCTCGGCGCCATCCTGCCGCTCGGCATGACCGTGGCGCTGACGGCGCTCGAATTCCTGGTCGCGGCGCTGCAGGCCTATGTGTTCGCCATCCTGACCTCGATGTATCTCAACGACGCCATCCATCCGGGACACTGACACCCCTTTCCAACCATCCGCCACCCAACCGGGCGGCACAAAACGCGACTGCGAAGCCTCAAAAGGAGCACTTGATATGGAAGTAGAAGCAGCAAAGATGATCGGCGCGGGTATCGCCTGTCTCGGTCTTGGCGGCGCCGCCATCGGCGTGGGCCAGATTTTCGGCAATTTCCTGTCGGGCGCGCTCAGGAACCCGTCGGCGGCCCAGAGCCAGTTCGGCAATCTGATCTTCGGCTTCGCCGTGACCGAAGCGCTCGGCATCTTCGCCTTCCTTGTTGCCCTGCTGCTCCTGTTCGTCGTCTGATCTTTCGGACGCAGTCGTTTGAGGTTCCGGCCGGGTTGATCCGTGCCGGAACCGGTTCGATTTGACGGGGAAGCACCATGGCCAATGAAGCCATTGCGGTAGATGTGGCACAAGCCGACGCGCCGGACGGCGCGGCAGCGAATGCGCACGGCGCCGTGACCGATCCGCTCGCGGCGGACGCGGCCGAACTGCATACCAGCACCGAAGCCCATGGCGGCGAGGAGCATGGCGGCGCCTTTCCGCCGTTCGACCCCGCGACCTTCGGATCGCAGCTCCTGTGGCTCGCCATCACCTTCGCGGCGCTCTACTTTCTGATGAGCCGGGTGGCGCTGCCGCGCATCGGCGAGATTCTCGAGGTCCGGCGCGACCGGATCGAGGGCGATCTGGCCGAGGCGGACCGGTTGCGCCAGAAAACGGACCAGGCCATGGCCGACTACGAGGCGGCGCTCAACCAGGCCCGGAACAAGGCACATGGCATTGCCGAGGCCACCCGCGGCGAAATCCGGCATGAGACCGAATCCTCGCGGGCCGCGGTCGAAGCCGATCTCGCCGAGCGGGTTGCCGCCGCCGAACAGAGCATCCAGGCCACCAAGACCGAAGCGCTCAAGAATGTCGACGAGATCGCGGCGCAGACGGCCCAGGCGGTCGTGGCCGCGATTGCGGGCAAGGTCTCCATCGCCGACGCGCGCGCCGCCGTCGCCGAAGTGGTGAAGGGATAGGCCGATGGAATTCGACAACAGTTTCTGGGCCACCGTCGGTCTCGTCATCTTCATCGGCATCGCCATTTATGCCGGCATGCCGCGCGCCATTGTCGGCATGCTCGACAGCCGCATCAGGAAGATCGAGGATGACCTCAACCAGGCCAAGCGGCTGCGCGAGGAAGCGCAGGCGCTGCTCGCCGACTACGGCAGGCGCCGCAAGGAGGCTGAAGCCGAGGCCGCGGACATCATCACCGCCGCCCAGGAAGAGGCCAAGCGCATGCGCGCCGAGGCCGAAGAGGAACTCAAGGACATGGTAATACGGCGCACCAAGGCGGTCGAGGACCGGATCGCCCATGCCGAAGCCACCGCCCTCAGCGAGGTGCGCTCGCGTTCCGCTGACGTCGCCATCGAGGCGGCGCGTTCCATTCTGACCCGGCAGATGGCCGAAAAGGGCGACGAACTGCTCGACGCCTCGATCAAGAACATCGCCAGGGACCTGAATTAAGGGCTATTCAGGTATTGATGAAACCGGGTGTCTGGGCACCTGTCACCTTGTAACTTGACCGCATCCGCATCTGCTAGAGTTGGGGGTGCGGCAACGGGCGGAAGACCGATGTTCCCTTGGGCCGACAAGCCCGTGGGGGAGCCTGAGTCTCCGCCCGTTCATCCATTG
>Ga0180009_10001713_pt1 | contig 26530 bp, 23 predicted proteins | sample OS_PC_MetaG_FD_123537 | JGI IMG/M metagenome (GOLD analysis project Ga0180009, IMG submission 123537) | Groundwater microbial communities from the Aspo Hard Rock Laboratory (HRL) deep subsurface site, Sweden - OS_PC_MetaG | ecosystem: Environmental > Aquatic > Deep subsurface > Groundwater... | reverse complement strand
TCAGCTCACGCCGCTACAGCAGCAGGTCCTCGAGTTGCTGCACGTCCCGGCGAGCGTCTACACCTCGCCAAGCGCCCCTTGAAGTGGGGGCGCATTTGGACTGCGAGAAGTGCGGAACGTCAGATCGAGAGTGCAGGCTCCCGGCTAGACCCGAGCCAAATACTGGCACTGCTGAATGGGCTGTGAACCTGACCACTGGGCAGTATCCCAAGGACATGACCACCGCCTGGACCAACGCTCACCGCGGTCCAGAGACCTTTCATGAACTTCTTTGGCTCTCGCGAAGCCTCGGTGAATAGTCCCCACTTGGATCCCCACAACCACAGGGTCCCGTCGGCTTTCAGGGCGGCTGAGTGGGTACCGCCTACACTCACCGCGACCCAGTCCTTGGCGTCGCCTATCCGCACCGGGGTGTGGCGGTCCGTGAGACCACCATCGCCCAACTGGCCAGAGCTGTTGGCACCCCAGGCCCAGAGTGTACCGTCGCGTCTCACCCCCAAGGTGTAGCCACTGCCAGCACTCACGGTGAGCCAATCGGTGGCGGAGCCGATCCTGACGGGGGCCTCGCGATAGGTGAGAGTACCGTCGCCCAGTTGCCCATGGGAGTTATCGCCCCAGCCCCACAACGACCCATCGGCCTTGATGGCCAAACGATGGTTCTCTTGTGTACTCACAGAGAGCCAATCGGTACCGATCCCCACCCGGGCGGGTACGGGATCATTCGGCCGCCGACCGTTGTTGTTGCCCCAAGCCCAGAGCGAACCATCGGCCTTGACGCCGACGGAATACTCCTGTCCGGCCGCCACCCCGGTCCAAGCCGGAAGGCGGGCCCTGATCGGCGTCTGGATCTCCGCGGGCAGCCCCACGATATCGCAGGTGGCCACGGCAGCTCGGTTCCCGAGGAGCAGGGCGCCGATCTGCGCCGACAGCGCCGTTTGAGCGGTCAGAAGCAGAGTGCCCGATTCTTGCGCCATATAGGGTCCCACGACAAGGGCATCAGGGTAATTGTCCCCCTTCACCATGGCGATGTGCTCGAGCGACAGGCCGAGGGTCATGCCGTACTCGGCCACGAGGGCACTGGTGTGGTAGCGGTCGGTGCCGACCTTATCGGTCACGACACCAACGGACGCCGGCAAGGGAACCCGCGTGCCCACCCGCAACGCCTGCTCGACACCGAGATCCTGGATCGTCTGAGCGGTCACCTCGGGCAGAGGTCCCATCTCCGGAGTGAGGAGGATGGCCCAGCCCATCTTGGCCGCGAGGGGGCCGACAGCGAGAGCGTCGGGGAAGTTGTCTCCCGCGGCAAGTACCACGCGCGACACGGTTCCGAGTTTCGTGCGGAGTTCATCCGCCAGCAGAGTGGCCGTGTGATAACGGTCCTGGCCTCGAATGGTCTTGATGGTGACCCCGGGCAGTACCGCCCGTACCTGGCCATCCAAAGCGTCGGGCAGACCGATGACGAAGACGGTAGAGGGGCGAAGCCGTGCGAGTTCTTGGCGGACGGTCTGGTTCAAGCCCTCGGTGGGTGTGATCATGACGGGGCCGCCATAAGCAGAGGCCAGAGGGCCAGCTGCTAGTGCGTCAGGGAAATTGTCCCCCTTCACCAAGAAGACCACCGGGGCTTTGTTGGGGTAGGCCTTCTGGGAGATCATTGCGGCGGTGGCGTAACGGTCTGGGCCGGTGAAGGTGCGCAGGTCGGATTTCGGAACGAAACCCGTGAACACCGCCGTGACCCCCGTTTGCGCGGTGATGGGCACGGTGACCGGGTTCTTCGAGCCCGTGGCGCCGCCGATCCACCCATAGAACGTGTAGCCTGGACCCGGCACCGCCGTCAGGGTGACGGATTCGCCCCGGTAGAACTCGGTCTGATCGGGAGACCGCTGGACGCTCCCTTCGCCGATCACGGCCGTGGTGATCTTCACCGGTTTGGGAGGCCCATACAACGAAAGAACGCCGGCTTTGTCGTCTGGATGCAGCGCGCGGAGCCGTTCTCCGGCAGATCCGAACCCGTACATCACCTTGCCGACGTCTTCAGCCCCGTACAGGTCGAGGAGCCCGGCCGCGTGACCGAGTTCGTGCATAGCCACTGATTGCACATCGTAGGAGCCGCCGGTACCGTCGCCCCACAGGTAGTCGTCGTTGAATCCGACATCGAACTCGCGTACCCCTGAGTCGTCGGAATACGTCCCCGTTGCGGCAACCACACCGCCGGGCAAGTCGGTGGTCCAGAACAGTTCGCTCTGTTGGTTGTAGTCCCAGATCTGCGCGGAACAAGTTCCCGTGTCGACGAGGAAGAACTCGCTCTCTTTGCCCCAGGCATTTACAGCCGCATCGACAAGACGCTTCTCGTCGGCAGTGTCGGGAGTGTTGGGATTGACCCTGTAGTCGCGCGACGCATGCACGTCCAGTTTCGAACCCGAATAGGCGAACGTCACGGAGAAGGGGAAGCCCTCGCTGCGCTGCCCGCTCGAGTTCCTCACTGTGACCGGCCCACTGCTGGCCGACCCCGGGAATCCCGTGAGTTGGCCGTTAGGCACGTAGCACACGATCTCCGTATCGCTCCACGACGAGATGGGTGCACTGACCTTCGCCCCGCCAGGACTGCTGAAGAACTCCACACGACCCGGGGTGCTGCCAAAACCCGTGCCGCGAACCGTCACCTGACTCGATGCGCCTGCCGACTGCCGCCCAGGGTCGATGCTCGTGATCACCGGCACCGGCGTGACCGGGGACTGCTCGGCTATGAGCCGCACCTCGTCCACCCACACACCGCGATCGGTTCCCATGCCATCACTTTCGAACACGAATGCCACCCACACCTTGGGTTGGGCGGAATAGTCCAGAAATCCGCCGCTGTTGTCGGGCAGGGCGCTCAAGTCAAGGTTCCGGTGACTCCAGAAGCTGGACTGCCCAGTTCCCGACTCGCCGAAGAAGTCGACACCATCGATCGAGACGCCGGCGAAGAACCAGTCATATCCGGCTTCGGTGTCCAGCAGTGCGTCGTACTCGAGCGCGGCCACTGTCGAGTCGGTAAGGTCGAAGGGGCCGGCGATCATCCACGCGTTCATGTGGTTCGCGTATGGGCCCGGCGCGGGGATGGAGCTGCCCGCGCAGTAGGCAGAGCGTGCACCGCTCCGCGAGGTGTACGAGGACGGGCCCCAAGTGGGATCGCCAAGCAGCTTCCAGCGGGCCATGCCACCCTCAAAACCATCCGCAAACCGTTCCGCGGGCGAAGCGGCGGAGGTCTGAGCTTGGAAGACGAAGGGAGCCGCGATGGTCCCCGAGCTGCCCGCCGCCGCGGTTGCGTCTGGCAGCGTCTTGGAGGCGGATCGCCATGAGGACTCATCGTCGACCGCTTGCGTGATCCGATCTAGCGTGTCCGCGGCCGACATGCGCAGGGTCGGCACCATCTCCTTCTCCACTGAGACCTTGCCTTGGGGCCCTCCGATCGCCCGCCCATCGCTATCCAGGAAAAGGATGCTCATCTCTCCCGCCCTGAAGACCGGCTCAGAGTCGAGCGCCATGGTGGCACCCTCGACGGTACCGCCCGGAACGAGGATGGTCGCTTCGGTACGCGGCGTCCCCTTCAGCGTCTCGAGGACTCTCAAGAGCGAGAACGGCGTTTTCATGAATCTCGGGGGTGGCGCGGGCGGACCGGAGCACGCATTGACAGGTGCCGCCGTGGAGGGGGTCCTCGCCACGCCCGGCTCCCCGTAGCGACGCCGGCAGGCCGCGAAAGACGAATGTGGGAAGAGGCAGTGCGGGATACTTGAGCGGTGCAGACGGCACAGCGCCTGTTGACTCTGATCAAGGACGACACCGCGCGCATGCAGACACTCGGGCGAAGCACTACACCTGCGAGAGGTCTTCGCGCTGGGCGCGCGCAGTCTGTACAATCGTCTGGCAACTCCATCGACTTCCAACACGTGAGGTGAGTCACCATGACCACCGATTCCGATTCGCGGGCCACACCGCAGAGCCAAAGCATCACTGTCATCCGGCAACGCCTGCACGAAGCGCTTCCAAACCTCAAGACCCGGCACGCGGTGGAGCAGCTGTGGCTGTTCGGATCTCGCGTGCGCTGCGAAGAAGGCACGGACAGCGACCTCGACGTGTTGGTCGAGTTCGGCCAGACTCCCTCACTCTTCGGGGTGATACGTCTCGAAAGCGAGCTGAGCGAGCTGCTGGGCCTGCGAGTCGACCTAGTCATGAAGAGCGCATTGAAGCCTAGGATCGGAGCAACTATCCTCCGAGAAGTCGTGCCCGTATGACCTCCGATCGCGAGTACGGCGACTATCTGGCCGATATGAAACAAGCGGCGAGCGATGCCCGAGAATTCGTGCATTCGCTAGAATTCGACGAGTTCCTACTCGATCGTCGAACGCAACTGGCTGTAGTCAAGTGTCTCGAGATACTAGGCGAGGCGGCCAAGAAGATTCCTGTCGATATGCGTTCGCGGTACCCTGACTTCCCGTGGGGAGAAGCAGCCGGCATGCGTGACAAGCTGGTGCATGAATACTTCGGAGTCGATCTTCGCGTGGTCTGGCGAACCGTCCACGAGGATCTTCCGCCCCTGGAGTCCCAAGTAGACGCGATCCTTCGCCAAGAGTGTGGTTGACGCGGGAAGCTCAGAAGGTGTCGGCTCATCGTCGACGCGCACGGGAGGAAGCGCACCATGAGAACCAGGCTGTTATCCGCCTGCCTGCTCCTAGCTGTTCGGGGAAATCGTCGCACTTCGCCAGGAAGACGGCGGTCGCTCCGCCCGGGTGCGACTTCTTGGAGACCATGATCGCCGTCTCGTAGTGGTCGGCGCTCTCGATCGCGCTGATAGCCGGATCGTCGGCGAGAGCAGATTGGGCGGGGAAGACCCACAAGAGGAACACCAAGACGAGGAGGAGAAGAACGAGCAGGCGGAGCGAAGCCGGAACGAATCTTGTGACTCGGAGAACCCTGCGTTCCGGGGCCGCGCCCCGTGGCGCGTCTTCCTTCACTGAGGGCCAGCCGACTCCATCGGGTCGCATCGTCGGACCTCCCCGGGCGTGCACCAACTGATGCCGAGAGGCGTAGGCCGTGTCCCCACCACTATGTTCACAGTGAGCCGCTATGTCAAATGCAGGCGCCCTGACGGACGGCTTGGTCGGCTCCGTTGCGGGGGCGCGCCCTCTTGGTTGGCCCACCCCACTCATCAAGGCCGAAAGCGCTGCCACACCCTCGCCTCGATTACCCCAAGGCCGCCAACGATATCCACGGTGTCGAGCGCGCCGACGCGGGTGTCGAGAAGGTTGATCGGCACATCCCGTCGCGAGCCGCCGGGTGCCGCCGTAGAATCGCATGGGGTATCGCTGCGCGGAGGTGCCTCTTGCAGGACAACACTCTCGAATTGAGCGATGGGCGGACCCTCGGCTTCGCCGACTACGGGAGGCCGGATGCCGTTCCGGTGATGCTCTTCCATGGGACGCCGGGATCACGCGTCTATGGTCTGGACGACGACCATCTGCTGGACAAATTCGGAGTGCGAGTGGTCTGCCCAGAGCGTCCGGGGTACGGTCTCTCTGATCCAGACCCGGGCCGCACGATCAGGGATTGGGCCGCCGACGTCAAGGAGTTGGCCGATCATCTCGGACTGGGCAGACTCCACCTTGCGGGTGAGTCGGGTGGGGAGTGGGATCCCGACGAGAACAGCCTCGACACGCCTGTGGTCCACACGACCTTCCACGTTGAGGTCGAGAAACTTCTCAAGGGGACACCGAAGTGGGGGGCGCCGGTGGCGTTCCGGATCCTCGGCGGGGCCACTGAACCGGGGGGCGGCACTGTCCTCACCAGCTCCAATGCACCCCCCCAATGCACCCCTCCCTCAGCTCAGCGTGGGAGATGAGGTGATCCTCTTCGGGAGAAGCGACTCTCTTCGCTACGGTGGTGTGTTCAAACCCGACGGGTATTGGGCGATGTGGGACAGCCACTCCGTGCTCAAAAGCGAGAACGGCGTTTTCGTGAATCTCGGGGGTGGCGCGGGCGGACCGGAGCACGCATTGACAGGTGCCGCCGTGGAGGGGCTCCTCGCCGCGCCCGGCTCCCCGTAGCGACACCCGGTCCACGCCTCACACAGTGATGACGACCTTCCCTCGGGGGAGCCGTACGTGTGCTGGACGATCGCCTTCATCGCGCACCCTTTCCCGCTAGGGTTCCTATCGGGGAGGGACACTATCTCCGGCTTCGACCCTGGCCTTCAGCGCCTCATCCATACTGAACCTACCCGCGCGGGGAGTCTTCGGGTGTGAGAAGGCGCCCCTCCCGAAGAGCGCCGGACTACTAGAACCAGTACAGAGGCACCAGGGGCATCGCCTCGCCGGTGAGCATCCTCTCCATGTCCGCGTAGAGTTGCCAGAGCTTCGCATCTGAGACGGGACCGCGCGAATCCGACAGGGCTTGGTCGAAGACCGGATCTGACCAGCGCGAATAGTTGTACTCCGAACCGGTCTCGAACAGCTGGAAGAAGTCGTAGGGGTCGTCGTAGTCGGCGGTCCAACCCATGCGGTACACCATTATCTTCGAGTCGGTGGCGAGGGCCTGAAGATATTGGTCCCAGGGCAGTGATCTCAATCTCGTCTTCACCCCGATCGTCTTCCACTGCTCCGCTACCTTCTGGGCGATCGTCCGATGGATCGGGTCCGTGTTGAAGAAGATCTCGATCTCCGGAAGGCCCACCCCGTTCGGGAAGCCTGCATCGACCAGCAAGCTCTGGGCCAGGGCCACCTGGGCGGTCGACTTCAGGTAGTCCTGGCGGACGAGGTCGAACCCGGTGATGGCCGGTGGAACGAAACTCGTCGCCGGCAACGCTCTCCAGGACTTGTCAGTCAACCCGACGATCTGTTCTCGGTCTATGGAAAGAGCCAGCGCCCGGCGCACCTTCTCATTGTCCAGCGGAGGTACCGTCACGTTGAACCCGTAGTAGTAGGTCCCGTAGTGGTGACACAAGTAGATGAGATGATCGATGACCGCCTCGGGCACGCCGACCGCCTCGATCACTTTGACCGAGGCCATGTTGGCGTCGAGTCGGTCGACGATCACCTGGGGCAGCCCATCCGCACGTGTAAGCAGGATGACACCGCCAGACCTCGCGACCAAGGGTCCGACGACGAGGGCATCGGGGTAGTTCTCGCCCGTGACCACACCTATGAGGCCGAATGAGAGACCTTGGTCTACGGCGTAGTCGCTGATCAGAGCGCACGTGTGGTACCGGTCCGTGCCGACTATGGAGACGACTTTGACCGGTGACGCCGGCTTGATGTAGGTACCAACCACGAGGGCCTTGGTGACGCCAAGCGATTGGATCTTCTGGCTTGTCACCGGCGGTAAGGGCCCCGCTTGGGGGGTCAGCAGAATCGCCCAGCCCTTCGCCGCGGCCAGCGGGGCCACGGAGAGGGCATCGGGGAACTTGTCACCCGAGGCCAGGACGATCTGAGGAACGCTTCCGTTCTTCTTCTTGAGCTCGTCCGCAAGAAGAGCCGCGGTATGATAGCGGTCGGTGCCCACGACAGAGACGATAATGATCCTGCCGGCTAAGGTTGCCCAGACCTGTAGCTCCACTTCCCGGGGCAGCCCTATGACGAACACCCGTGTCGGACTCAGACGTTGGAGTTCGTTGCTGACCGCCTGGGTCAAACCCGTCGAGGGCGTAAGTATGACGGGACCGTCGTAGGCAGCGGCCAGGGGCGCGGCGGCCAAAGCATCGGGGAAGTTGTCGCCCTTGACCAGGAAGACGGTGTCCGCGCCCCCGGGGTAGGCGTCCTGCGACACCAAGATGGCGGTCTCGTAGCGGTCCCGGCCGACTGTCTTGTAGATCTCTGGATCGGCGGCAAGGGCAGGCCCTGCGGCCAGGAAGAACAGGGCGACCAAGAGCAGGGCAAACGTGGCCATCATGACCGGGACGACGCGACGGGTGCCGCGACCGCCGGTCGCGCCCCCGTTCACAAACAGCCTGACAGCACCGCACCGTTCCATCGTCAGACACCCCCATGGCTCATGTTGTCAGATCGCTTGCCTGGTTTCCGGCACCAAGTGACCGCCACTATGTAGTCACCAGCGGGGCTTGTCAAGCGCGGAGCGAGAGGAAGACGCGCGGTCGGTCAGCCTACGGCCGAAAGCGCTGCCACATCCTGGCCTCGATCACCCCAAGGCCGCCAACGATATCCACGGTGTCGAGCGCGCCGGCGCGGGCGTCGAGAAGGTCGAGGACGGGCTGTGGGATCCCATCGGGCAGAGTGAGCAGAAGGACGCCCTGGCGCGCTGTCAGGTGCGGGCCCACCACCAAGGCGTCGGGATAGTTCTGTCCCGTCGCCAGCGCGACGTGGGCGAACGACGACCCCCGGCCCTCGGCGTAGGCCGCGATCAGCGCGCTGGTGTGATAGCGATCGATGCCCACTTTGGCCACCACGTCGGTCACGGAAGGCGGCGGCTTCACATAGGTGCCCACCACCAGTGCGGAGGTCGCGCCCAGAGTGTCGAAAGCGGTCGCCGTGACGGGTGGCAGCGGCCCAGCCTGTGGTGTGAGGAGAATGGGCCAACCTTGAGCGGCCGCCAGCGGCGCCACCGAGAGGGCGTCGGGGAACGAGTTGCCCGAGGCGAGCACCACCGTGTCGACGGGTCCGATCTTCGCCACGAGCTCAGCCGCGAGCAGCCCGGCGGTGTCGTAGCGGTTGGCGCCACGCACCGTGCGGATCTCGGCGTCGGGCACCACCGTCTCGATGCCGGCCCTCACTCCCTCGGCGAGGCCCACGAAGAACACTAGGTCGGGACCGAGGCGGGCGAGCTCCTCTCCCACCTCGCGCGTGAGGCCGGCCGAGGGCGTGATGATCACCGGTCCCCCATAGGCCGCAGCGAGCGGAGCGGCGGCGAGGGCGTCGGGGTAATCGTCGCCCTTCACAAGCACGACTGTGGACGCGCCGACCGGATGGCCCGCCCGGGAGACAAGTAGGGCGGTCTCGTAGCGATCGCGTCCGAAGAACGTGCGGTACACGGGGAGCGCCGCGGGGTCGCGCTTGAACGTAGCGGCCACCGAATACGACACACCGACGCGGCCACCCGTATCCGTGGCTCGGGCTTTGATTTTCACCGGGGTGGACCCCGGCGCGAAGGGCACCAGGTAGCTCCAGGTGGTCAGGTACGTACCTTTGCCCGTGAGGATGGCGGCGGGCTTCCAGGTGGCTCCATCGTCCAGCGAGGCCTCCACCTTGGCTATGGCGGCTCCCGGTGCGCCGCCTTGCGCCGACCCCTGCACGAGGTGCGAGCTACTGACTATCGTGGTCCCTGCCGGGGGTGAGCCGATCGACACCCTGGGGATCGGTGGCGGGATGTTCATCAATTCCGAGACGGTCACCAGTTCGTAGCCGCGGGCCCGGAGGCCGGTGATGATGCTCGGCAAGGCGGCGGCGGTATTGGGCGCGGTGAGGTGCATGAGCACGATGGCGCCGTTGTGGGCACGGCTCAGCACATGGTTGATCAGGTAGCTCGAGGAGTAGCCACGCCAGTCGTTGGTGTCGATATCCCACAGGACGACGTATCGGAAGCCCTCTGCCCCTGCCGCCTCGAGAACGCGAGAACTCACGGACCCGTACGGCGGACGATGAAGAGGCGCGGTGGTGCCGCCCACCTGTGCCCGGTAGCGATCGGTGCCGCCCCCGATCTCGTACAACAGACCCCCCCAGGAAAGCCGGGGGAGGATGGCGTGCGACATGGAGTGATCGCCCACCTCGAACCCGCCCGCCAAGACAGCGCAGCTGATCTCAGGGTATGCCGTCACGCCATGTCCCGTGAGGAACATGGTGGCCTTGGCGTCGTACCGCCGCAGAGCGCTCATGACCGCCAGGGCGCGAGACGTGTTGAAATTGTCGTCGAAGGTGAGGGCGATGCGAGTGCGGTCGCTGGGGCCGCTCCGTATCGATGTGGCGGGGGCGGCGGAAGCCGAGGCCGCCGTGCCCAGGACCCACGCGGCGGCGATGACGGTCGCCACGAGTATCAGGCCCAGCAGCCGCCCGCTCGGAAACCTGCACCTGGGTCTCGGGAGGGAGAACATGGCCCATCATAGACGCCGGCGGCGGGCACGTGGAAGGTCCAATTCGTCCGACCCCGGTCGGAGGCTCAGCTTCCCTCTGTTAGACTCGGAAGCATGGTCGCATCCACCGAGACACACGTACAGCACATGCGCCTGGCCCTGGACGAGGCGCGGGCCGCCGGCGAGCGCGGCGAGGTGCCGGTGGGGGCAGTGCTCGTGCAGGCCGGCAGGGTGATCGCCACCCGGGGCAACGAGCGCGAATCGCGCAACGACCCCACCGCCCACGCTGAGTTGCTCGTACTCCGTGACGCGGCCGCCATCCTCGGTGGGTGGCGCATCCTCGACGCGACGCTGTACGTGACCCTGGAGCCCTGCCCCATGTGTGCCGGTGCCCTGGTGCAGGCGCGGGTGGCCCGGCTGGTGTACGGCGCCGCCGACCCGAAGGCCGGCGCGGCCGGGTCGTTGCTCGACCTGACCTCTCACCCGGGACTCAATCACACCGTCGACGTGATGGGAGGCGTACTGGCTGATGAAGCCGGGGAACTACTGAGGAGGTTTTTCGCCGTACGCCGGTGAATTAGTCGGAAGCAGCGCATCGAGTAGGGCGGGTGTCCCACCGCCGCGAACCTGTTTGTGTAGCACGAGAGATTCTCGCTGAAGCACAAGGGAGGGCCTGTGGAGATCGCACCGCGCACCCTCAATCACACCACACTCCTCGATATGGTCCTGGAGAACTCGCCGCTCGGCATCACCGTGCTCTCTGTCGACCTGCGCTACGTACTCGTGAGCCGCTACGCCCGAGAAGAACTCATCCGGCTGCCCGAGGAGCAGATCCTTGGGCAGCACTGCTACGACCTCATAGGGATGTACGCCGACGACCCTAATCGCAGCGGACTGGAGCGGACCTGCGACGCGTGCCCCGCGCTAAGGGCGATGGCAACCGGGCGACCATCTCAGAGCGTGCGGAAGATCCACGAGGGCATCGTGGCGCAATCGCACGTCGTGCCGCTCACGGATGCAAAGGGCGACATCATCGGGGCGATGGAACTCATCGAGAACATCGCCGACAAGGTCATAGACCCCCTCACGCGGGTGCACAACTACCGGTTCTACGACGAGATGACGGCGCAAGAGGGCTACCGTGCCATGCGGTACGAGACCACGCTGGCGCTCCTCGCGCTCGACCTGAACGACTTCAAGACGGTCAACGACCGGTTCGGGCACCTGCGCGGCGACGAAGCACTGCGGGAGATAGCTTCCGTGATCCAAGAGACCGTGCGGAGTTCCGACATACTGTGCAGGATCGGAGGCGACGAGTTCGCCGTGCTCGCCCCACACACCACCTATCACGAGGCGGAGGCTCTCGGCCGCCGCATCGAGAAGGCCGTCGCCGAAGCGGGAGCCGACCTGGGCATAACGGTAGCCGTAGGCATCGCTGGGTATCCGCGCGACACGACCGATCCCTCCCGCCTGCGCGAGATCGCCGACCGAAGGCTCTACGAGATCAAGGACCGGCGGTGAACGGCCGGCGGCCGCGGAGCGGCATGCGACCGCAACGCCGCGGCGGTCCGAAAGATGGGCGGTGCTGAACGTGGAAGATCGTCGTGCCTTCGTGCTGCCCCCGTCGGCGCTCGCACTTGTGTTCATGGGCGCTGCGCTCCATGCGGCCTCCATCACGGTGCTCTTCTTGGCCTCTCGCGTCATCATGGGGCTGGGAGGGTTCGTGGCGACCGGCGGGCCGTACGAGATCGCCCATCCCGCCCCCGATTGGATCGCCGCGATACCCCTATCGTTCTTCGTCGGCGGCGCTGCGCTCGGGATCCACTGGCTGGGGGCAAGACGCGGCGGCGGGTTCTCGCTCCTCCCGTTCATGTGGATCGCGGTGTTCCTCTCACTCGGGGTGGCGTTCCTCGAAGCCGGGATCGGGTCGCCCTCCGCCGGCGGACTCGTCTGGACGTGGCTCTAATCCAAACCCGTTGCGGCAGCGTCCCCGGATCTCAAGTGCGGGCCTCAAGGTCTACGTGGCCACCCACATCTTGGCGGCGATCGGCGGGATCACCGCGGGTGCCGTGCTCTTTCAGACCATCGCGGGTTGAGCAGGCAGGCCCGGAGGATCTGGCGGGAGCCCTCACGGGCCCGCCGCCACGGGGCCTCGGCAGCGCACCACCAGGTCGATCTCACAGTCGAGCACCTGGAGGAGTTCGAGTAGCTTGTCCATGGACTTACGGTAGTTCGTCTGATCGAGGAGTCTGTAGAACTGGGCCGGCGAGGTGCCCAGTCTCCGGATGATCTCCCGTTTGGAGAGAGAGCTCTCGTCTACTCGCTTGCCCGCCTCCAACGTGAGCCGATAGAGCAATAGATCGCGCATGTGAGCCGGGTCGCGGTTGTATTCGAGGACTTGGTCCACGTGCACCGAACCCTCCCGGCCCGAGGCCAGCCTGAACGTGAACCCTTCGCGGCCGAGTTCCTCGTCCACGTACACGTCCACCAGCGAGTCGCGCGGCCCGGGGCGCGGCTCGACCTTGGAGTACGGGAAGGTCAGATCCCCTCGCATCGTGGATACCTCGAACGCACGCTTCCGGTTGTTCGAGATCACTGCCTTGATCTTCACAGCGTTTTCACCACCACCGCCCCATTACGGTACACATGTACATGCCGCGGCGAGTGGTCGCCCTTCCACGCGAGGAACACGTACCCTCCCCGTCGGATCTTCCGCATGATGCAATGATACCTCCTGAGGTAACACTTAGCAACTGATGCACGTAAGTACGCCAGAGCCGAAGGACGACGCGGAGCAGTAGGCGGAGCGGACACGCGGGCTTACTACCAAACGCAAGCAGAATTGCGTTTGGTAGTACCCTATGACATACTACTGACATATGGTCACGCGATCCTTCTGGCTCGAGCGTATCGAGAGCGCCCTGTCGCGGCGCTCCGTCGTGTGGCTGTTCGGCGTTCGCAGGGCTGGGAAGACGGTTCTCTGCCGGAGTCTCGAAGACGTGGAGTACTTCGATTGCGAGCTGCCGAGCGTGCGCCGCAGCTTGGTCGACCCGGAGAGGTTCTTCGCATCTCTGCGGGGCAAGAAGGTCGCCCTGGATGAGATCCACCGCCTGCCGGACCCTTCGGAAACGCTCAAGGTGGCCGCCGATCACTTCCCCGACGTACGTGTGGTCGCGACGGGCTCCTCCACGCTCGCCGCAACTGCGAAGTTCTCCGACACACTCACCGGGCGCAAGGCCACCGTCTGGCTCACACCTATGATGAGCCGCGATCTCGTGGACTTTGGAGGGCACGCCCTCGAGAGGCGCTTGTGGAGCGGCGGCATCCCACCGTTCTTCCTGTCAGGGCCTGATAGTCCCGCCGAGGAGTTCCAGGAATGGCTCGACTCCTTCTGGGCCCGGGACATCCAAGAGCTGTTCCGCTTGGAGAGAAGAGGCTCATTCTTGCGGTTCGTGGAGCTGCTCCTCGTTCACAGTGGAGGGATCTTCGAAGCCACCTCATACGCAGGGCCGTGCGAGGTCAGCCGTACGACCATCACGAACTACCTCGCCGTACTCGAAGAGACGAAGATCGTACACGTCCTGCGCCCCTTCTCCACCCGCAGGGCCACCGAGATCGTGGCCGCGCCGAAGGTGTACGCGTTCGACACCGGTTTCGTCCGCCACGCGCGGGCGCTTCAGGCACCGCGACCCGAGGACTACGGCCGCTTCTGGGAGCACTACGTGCTGAACGAAGTGTACGCGAGGATCCCAGCCGCCCAGGCACAGTATTGGCGAACCAAGCAGCATCATGGGGTAGACCTCGTCTTCGACAGGAGAGCCCGTGGCCTCCTGGCGGCGGAGTGCAAGTGGTCGGAGCCCGACGCGGAAGAGCTCCGCGGTCTGCGGGCATTGTTGCGCGCGTATCCGTCGGCCGCATGTCTGGTAGTGACGCCGGTGACCTCGCGGGAGTACGACATCGGACTGGAGGAGGGCACGGTGACAGTGACAGGGCTCGAGGGACTGATCGAGCGGCTGTCCGGATGACGGGCGCCTGCAGTCCCCGAGCATACGCTGCCGAACGTGGATAGACCGAACGGTTTCCGCTAGAATCCCTCCGACCGCGGAGAGGTGGCAGAGCGGTTGAATGCGGCGGTCTCGAAAACCGTTGTGCCTCGCAAGAGGTACCGGGGGTTCGAATCCCCCCCTCTCCGCCTATTCCTTGTCTTTCGGGCATGACGTGAGATCAAGCCCGGTTGACCCGGTCCTGACCCGCACGGCGGCGAAGTGACACTCAGAGCAATGCTCCGGATTGCGACTCAAGGAGACGAAACCGTGTTCAAGATGACGAGGGAGGAGATCCTCGAGTTCATCGAGGCGAACCCGGTGGCGTGGATCGCCACGGTCGACGACGGCCGCCCGCACGTGCGGGCACTGCGTGCCTTCCGGGTGCTGGAGGACGGACCGTTGTTCCAGATCTCAACGCCCAAGGACGTGTACCGCCAGCTTGCCGCGAATCCCGACGTCGAGGTGTGCTTCAACGACCAGGATCGGGGCATCCAGGTACGCGTGGCCGGGAAAGTGAGGTTCGTGGAAGACGAGGCCGTCCTTGACGAGGTGCTCGCGGAGCGGGCGTTCCTGCAGTCACTCGTAGAGAAGGATGGGCGGAACGCGGTCAAGCTCTTCGTGATCGCCGACGCGATGGCCTACTCGTGGACACGAGAGAACAACTTCATACCCAAGGAGTGGGTGAAGTTGTAGTCTTCCGCTTCTGCGTTCCGAAGGGGACCCTTCGGCTTGTTCCCGCGGCAGATTAGGTCGTCATCGTGTCCTCCAAGTCAACGTCCCCGGAGCAGACGGAACTGCCATGGGCACCAGAGGACGGACACTGAACCTCATGCACACGAACCTACGCGCGCGAGGCCTCGGTGGGCTCCAGTCCGACGAGTAGTGGAGTTCGCCCGAGGGCACCGAAGACCCAGCGTGAGGCCGGACCTTCGGCGACGGGTTCCAGTACTACAAGTGCAGCAAGGCCAACACGTTCGGCGTGGGTGACGTCTGCGTGACCACTGGCCGGCCGCCCTCCGAGCGATGACTTCAGCCGCGTCGACGACCGGCCGGGTCTCCGTATGGCCGATATCGATGATCGGAGCCAAAGCTCCTTCGATCTGCTGGGCCGAATCGGCGTCGATCACGAGGAACAATGAGTGAGCGGGGCGTCTAGCCACGCGCCCACCAAGGTGGCCCCGCTCGCACCCACTCCCGCAAGTGCCGCCCCGAAGGTCGTGCGGGCCTTCTCGGGGTCGTTGTATGGACATGCATCCCACGAATGGGTATGAGTGACATGGAAAAGTATCGGTGCTCCCGCTCTTGTGTCACTTTACTTTATGTAGCATCTACCCTTCTTCAAGATCCACAAACAGGAGACCTCCGGCGCACGACCCGCGACGCCCTCGTCCCCTCGATTCGCTCGACTCCCGACGGGACGTCCGCCGCTCGACGGTGATGGCGCCTAGCCAGTGTAGTTCGTCCTCGTCCGCGGAGACTGGGGCACGACGATTCCGACGTGGGGCCGCGCTCCGACCGAGGAGGTAGAATCCGCCCCCCGCCGGGGAATACTTCAGTTCAAGCAGACTTTATCCGATACACATAGTGCCTTCCGCCACGACTATCCGCTGTTCCGCGAGAGAGAGGTGAATCGTGCTAACCGTATCCGCGCGCGTGGAAGCCGATTCCAGACAAGCCTTGCTCGCCGCCCTGCCAATGGGAGCCGTGGTTCTTGGACCTGATGGCCTCTGCGAATCAGCCAATCCGCTCGCGGCCGTTCTCTTGGGCACGAAGATCGCTCACTTGCTCCACAGCGACTTCGCCGAACTCGACTGGTGGCGGGAGTCAGGGCTCTCGGCAGCGGTGGCACGCACGATGACGGCCGGGATACCGTTCGACGTCATCGCGCACGTTGCCGATGCTCCGAAGGGGGAGCTCTATCTCGACTGCCGGCTGCGTCGCATCGACCTGGAAGGAAGCACAGGCGTGCTCGTGACTCTCGAGGACACCCCTCATCGGGAGAGCGTCGAGCGCGAACTCGGTCTTACCCGCCTTTCGATCGACAAGGCGGCCGACCTGATCCACTGGATCGCGCCTGACGGTAGTCTCCTCTACGCGAGTGATTCCACCTGCGAACGTCAGGGATGCACGCGAGACGAACTCCTCACCATGACCATCTTCGACCTCGACCCCTCCATGACGGCCGAGACATGGGCCGAGCACTGGCGCGTACTCCAGAAGGAAGGCACGGTCACCCTTGAGACGACTCACGCTACCAGGACGGGTGAGACCTTTCCCGTCGAAGTGATCGCGAACTTCGTAGAGCACCAAGGCAGGCAGTACAACTTCGCATACGCTCGCGACATCTCGGAGAGACGCAAGATGGAAGAGTCGCTCCGGCGAACCCAGTTCTCGATCGAGAAGTCTGCGGACCTCATCTTCTGGGTCGACTCCGTCGGCCGGCTCATCTATGTGAATGAGGCGACCTGCAGCGGCCTCGGCTACTCACGCACCGAGCTCTTGGGCATGACGGTCTCCCAGATCGATCCCGAAGCCCCACAGCCGTGGGACGAGCACTGGGAGCGAGTGAAAAGACTCGGTGCCCTTACCTTCGAGACGGTGCACAAGACCAAGGAGGGCAAGGTCTTTCCCGTCGAGGTATCGGTGGACCATCACGAATTCGGCGGCTTGGAACACCACTTCGTCCATTCGCACGACATCACCGAGCGCAGGCGATCCGAGGAGGCGCTGAAGTTGAGCGATCGGCTGTTGCGGGAAGCGCAGGTAGTGGCGAACTTGGGCAGCTACGTGCTGGATATTCCCACCGGGTCGTGGACCAGTTCCGAGGTGTTGGACTCGGTGTTCGGGATCGACCACACATACCATCGCACGGTCGAAGGATGGCTGGCCCTTGTCCACCCCGGAGACCGGGCGATGATGCTTGACCACCTCGGTAACGAGGTCCTTGGCCGAGGCCGAGTTTTTGACAAGCAATACCGCATCGTCCGCTTCAACGACCAGGTCGACCGATGGGTGCACGGACTTGGCAGGCTTGACTTCGATGACCAGGGTCGTCCGGCAAGGATGGTCGGCACGATCCAGGACATCACCGAGCGCAAACAGTCCGAGGAAGCCCTTCAGGACAGCGAGGAGCGCCTCCGTCAGAACCAGCGCCTGGAAGCCGTGGGCAGCCTCGCCGGTGGCATCGCCCATGACTTCAACAACCTGCTCACGGCGATCATCGGCCAGACCGAGATCCTCCGAGGCGCCCCGCACACATCAGACGAGCATCACGCGGGTCTGGAAGAGATCCGTACGGTCGCCGACCGGGCAGCGGCCCTCACGCGGCAACTGCTGGCCTTCTCCCGTCTTCAAGCTCTTCAAGTCCGAGTCTTGAACGTGAACGACGTCGCCGAATCCATGGGCGGCCTCCTCAAGCGCGTCCTCGGCGAGGACATCGATCTCGTCTTCCGAGAGGATCCCGCCCTCTGGCCGGTGGAGGCCGACCCTGGGCAGCTGGAGCAAGTGCTCATGAATCTCGCCGTGAACGCGCGCGACGCGATGCCTCAGGGCGGGAAGCTCACGGTCGAGACGGCCAACGTGGAACTGGACGAACCGGATGCGAGCGCTCGCCTCGGAACCCAGGCCGGGCCATACGTCCTCCTTACGGTCTCAGACACGGGGCACGGTATGGACGCCAAGACGCTGTCTCGCGTCTTCGAACCCTTCTTCACCACCAAGGAGCAGGGAAAGGGCACCGGACTTGGCCTCTCCACCGCCTACGGGATCGTCAAGCAAAGCGGTGGCAACATCTGGGTGCACAGCGAGTCGGGGCAAGGGAGCACGTTCAAGATCTACCTGCCGCGGGCGGAGAAGCCCATCGATTGGTCGCCGGAGGAGAAACAGGTGTCGGTCGGTACTGCGGGGCGCGGTAGCGAGACCGTGTTGGTCGTTGAAGACGAGCCCACCGTACGCATCCTGACCGCCCGGATCCTCGCAGGGCAAGGCTACCAAGTGCTCCCCGCGGGATCCCCGGACGAGGCGATCGGCCTCTTCGACACGCATCTTGACAGGATCGATTTGATTCTGAGTGACGTCGTCCTTCCGGGCATGAGCGGGCGGGCCATGGTGAGCCTCCTCTTGGACAAGCCCGGGTTCGCACCGAAGGTACTCTACATGTCCGGCTACGCCCGGGACGCCCTCATGCACCAAGGCCGCCTGGACGAGGGGATCGCCTTGTTGGAGAAGCCCTTCGCCCCGGATGATCTTCTGCGGAAGGTCCGAGAGGTCCTCGACGCGCCGGTCGAAACGTAGCTTGCCGCGCACCGGGGCCGGCCGTCGGGCTTCACCCGGCCGGGGCCGATCCTCCGGCTAGGCGGGCTCCTGCGGTCACTGGTACGTCCGGCTATCGTGGCGGATCCGCCCCGCGGCGTGACTCCCAGTTGGGTCGTGATGCGTCCAATGCATGATGCCGCCCTGCGCGTTCCACTCGTACTCGCCCTTGAACGCGACGGTGTCGCCGACGCGCAGCGCGCTCACTCGTGGAGCGATGTCGATAGCCAGTAGCTTCGACACCGTTCCCTGTCCCTCGAGTTCTAGATCGCCGGCTCGATCAGCAAGGGCGCGTGCAAAGTCGACATCGCTGCCAGCGACCGACGTGGCTTCCTGGTCGGCGCCGGTCTCGTTCGGGGTCGGGGTCGACAGCCAACCCCACTGAATGACGGCGATCAGACAAACGAGGCCGATGGCGACTGCGAGCGAGAGCTTCTTCATGCCGAAGCCTTCACCACCGCGCCTCCACAATTTCGTCTTCACCCGGCCACCGCACGTCGGTGCGATCGCCCGGCGGTGTCCCGCACCTATCGCTCTGTTCGCCAAGAGGGGACGGGGATCCGTCCAGTCCCTTCTGTCGATCGCCTGAAGCTCTAGCGCTTCAAGGCGTCGCGGATCTCGCGGAGCAGGACGAGATCCTCCGGGTCAGCTTTGGCCTCTTCTTCGGGAGCTGCAGTGCGAGCTTGGAAGGCCTGGTAAGGCTTGATGACGAAGAAGAACACCGCAAAGGCGATCGCGATGAAGGTCACGAGTGCGGTTAGGAACGCTCCGAACATGATCTGCGAGTTGTTGATCGTGGCGATCATGACGCCGTCGAAGTTCGGCTGGCCGAACACGATGCCCACGATCGGCATGATGATCTTCTCCACGAGCGCGCCGATCAGTGCCACCGTCGCCAAGGCCATCACCAGACCGACGGCTGACTCGATGAGACCGGGTTTGAATGCGAATTCCTTGAATTCCTTGAGCACGAGGCTACCTCCCTGGGTCTGTTGGGTACCCTAACTACCCGCGATGGCGAGCCAAGAATCGCCTTCCTCGGCAAGCGCCGAGTCTGACGTCTCGACCACATCGCAACGCTTGCCCGAGCGGCCGCCTGGGCAGACGTCGGCTGTCGCAACCATGGGAACAGCCAGGGGCGACCACGGAATCGTCACCGCAGGGGGTAACGGGATGGGCTCCGCACAAGGCGCGAGACGGCCGTACAGCACCGGCTTGGTGGTGGGTTTCGCTTTGACGTCCGCCCTCACCGCTATCCTGTTCTTGGGCTTCAGAGCAGGGTTGCCCTTCATCCCATTCGACGTGTTCGACTGGGTGACGCGGGTCCTGCCCGGGCGACTGGTCATATTCGGTGTCGAGACTATGTCCAGCGCTTTGCAGATGCTCAGGCTTCCACCGCGTCGGCGGCCCTCGTGGTGCTCTGGGTCCTCGCGACCTTCGCCACATGGGGAGCCGCTCTCGGCTGGTCGGTGGCGCGGGCCGGCATGGGGACTGCGTCCGATGTCCTTACCGAGAGGCTGGACAAGGCGGAAGTGACCCCGTCGGCCGGACTCGCAATGGAGCCGACGCTTGAGTCGGCGCCAAAGCTGGCGCCCGAACCGGCGCCCGAGCCGGCGGGCAACGTGGTGCGCGTGGGTAGACGCCGCTTCCTCGTGCAGTTGGGTGGAGCGACGGCGGCGATAACGCTGGTAGGGGCAGGTCTGGGCGCGGTGTTGCGCACGAGCGAGCAGCAGCCCGTCCCGACCGGCGGGCAGCCTACGGTCCCCCTCCCCAACGCGGACTCCTCGATCGAACCTGTCCCGGGGACGCGCGCCGAGTACACCCCTGTGGAGGATCACTACCGCATCGACATCAACGCGACTCCCCCGAATGTCGATGGAACGTCGTGGCGTCTCAAGATCTTCGGTCTGGTCGCAAGCCCGCTCACCCTCTCCATCGACCAGATCGTGGCCGACTACGAGCCGGTGGACCAGTTCGTCACGCTCGCCTGCGTCTCCAACCCCCTCGGCGGCCCATTGATCGGCACCACGCGCTGGACCGGGGCGCGCCTCCAGGACGTGCTCGCCGACGTCGGTGTTCAGGAGAACGCGAAGTACGCGCGCACCTATGCGGTCGACGGCTTCCATGAGACCTTGGCCCTCGACCTTGTGCGATCCGAACCGCGCATCATGCTCGCCTACAACTGGAACGATGCCCCTCTCCCTCGGGTGCACGGGTATCCGCTCCGCATCTACATCCCCGACCACTACGGGATGAAGCAGCCGCGCTGGATCGAGGAGATCGAGCTGGTCGACGAATACGTCGACGGCTACTGGGTCACGCGCGGCTGGGACCGCGAAGCGACGATGAAGGTGACGTCCGTCATCGACGTCGTGGCCGTCGACGGCATCATCGAGCGCGACGGCGGTCGCTTCGTCCCGGTGGGCGGGATCGCCCACGCCGGGGCGAGGAGCATCTCCAGAGTCGAGGTCCAAGTGGACGACGGCGAGTGGCAGGAGGCGACCCTGCGTCCGCCGCTCTCCGACACCACCTGGGTCATCTGGCGGTACGAATGGCCGTTCCAGCCGGGTGAGCATGTCTTCCGTGTGCGCTGCAACGACGGCGGGGGAGCACCCCAGATCACCGAGCGGCAGGGCACCTTCCCATCGGGCGCGACAGGCATCGATTCACTTTCGGCCGAACTGTAGCAACACGCGGGGTGCAGCCGGGCGCCCGGCTCCCTCGATCCTGGCACGGGTGATGACCCTCGCCGCGCTCCGGGATGGGGTTCACATCGAGTATCATATCCCCGCGGGTGACGACCACAAGCGACGGAGATGACGTGCGGGGACAGGGGACGTCTGAGTGACCAAGCTCGAGCAGGTAGACAGGCGACTCCGCCTCGGAGTTCTCGTGGCCACCTGTTTGGCGCTGATGATCGTGACGACGTCTTGCGGCGGCAAAGAGCCGGCCGAGGTCACCACCACCTCCACGACCGCACCCCCTACCACGACCACCACCACCGAACCCCCCACCACCACGACCACCGAACCGCCACCGGTCTACTGGCCCTTGACCGGCCTCGAGGCCCCGGATGAGGCGTCCACCCGGGCACGGGTGGTCTCCGTGAAGATCGAGAACTCCTCGGCGGCGCGGCCGCAGAGCAATCTCGATCAGGCGGATATCGTCTACGAGACGATCACGGAAGGCGGCATCACTCGTTTCAACGCCTTCTATCATTCGACAGCACCGGACGTCGTCGGCCCGGTGCGCAGCGCCCGCCTGTCCGACGTCTATATAGTCCCCCAGTACTCGGCCGTCTTCGCCCACGTCGGGGGCAACACACAGGTGCGATCCGGCATCCGGTCGGCCGGTATCGAGGATGTCGATCAGTTCTACGACCCGTCGGCGTACTGGCGGTCGAAGGAACGGCGCTCGCCCCACAACATGTACGCGAGCATCGCGAAGCTGCGTGCCGTCGCCGAGGCGCGAGGATTCGCTGTGGAGAAGGAGATCGTCGGCCTGGAGTTCGACCGTGACGTGACGCCATCAACCCCGACGGTGCTCAAGGTGACCATCCCATTCTCTTCGGGGAACGTGGTCACGTGGGCCTTCGACCCTGAGAGCCGCACCTACCTGCGCATGAACTCCGGTCGGGTCCACCTCGACAACGTGTCGGGCGAGCAGTACCGGGCCGCCAACGTCGTCGTGATCCGGGCCAGGACCGAGCCCCAGAGTTACAAGGACTCCGCCGGCTCCGTCACGTACGACATCAGGCTCCAAGGCACAGGCAGAGCGTCCGTCTTCCGGGACGGCCAACGGTACGACGGCATGTGGGACGCCGCTTCGCAGGCCCCGCCGGTCTTCCGCGCGGAGGACGGCTCTCCCATCCTGCTCTCGCCCGGCAGAACCTGGTTCCAGGTGGTCTCCACTACGACGGGTATCTCCGCGGAGTAGGAGGCGGGCGGCGGCGGGCGGCGGGCACCTGAGGCCGCTCGCCGCTGGGAGGAACGAGCGAAGCGCGGGCGCCACTCTCAGGCGTGCGGCACCACTCTCAGGCGTACCGCTTCTTCAGCACCAGCTTGTCGATCTTGCCGGACGCGTTCTTGGGCAGAGAATCGACGAACTCCACGCTCTTCGGCGCTTTGTAGCGCGAGAGTCGCTGCCTGCAGAACTCTATGATCTCCTCCGGCGCCACCGTCTCCCCACTCTTCAGCACTAACAGCGCGTGCACGCGCTCGACCCAGTAGGGGTCGGGCACGCCCAGGACGACGACCTCACTGACGGAGGGATGCTGGTAGAGTACCTCCTCCACCTCGCGCGGCATGACGTTCTCGCCGCCCGTGATGATGGTGTCGCCCTTCCTGCCGGAGATGTAGACGTACCCGCGTTCGTCGAAATGGCCCATGTCGCGGGTGTGCAGCCAGCCGTCCACGATCGCCGCCGCAGTCTCCCCCGGCCTCCGCCAATAGCCGGCCATCACGTGAGCACTCTGGACGATGATCTCGCCGACCTCGCCCACCCCCACATCGGTCTCGTCCTCGGTCACGATACGCACATGCACCCCCGGGGCCGGGTGACCCACCGACAGGAGGATCTTCTGCTCCTCCGGGGTGCCGAAAGCCGCCACATGCTTGTCCCTCGACAACGCCGTGATGATGGGCCCGCTCTCGGTCTGGCCGTAGAACTGGCAGAAGATCGGTCCCCAGAGGTCCATGCCCCGTTGGAGCAACGCCACCGGCATCGGCGAGGCGGCGTAGACGATGCGCTTGAGACTGCTCAGGTCGAACTGCTCGAAATCGGGCAGGGCGAAGATGGCGGCCAAGGTGGTGGGCACGATCTGGACGTCGGTGGCCCGCTCGTCCTGGATGGTCTGCAGAAGGGTGCGCGGCTCGAAGGTCTTCAGAATGACGTCCGTGGCACCCGCGCAGAGGAAGCACTGTGCGGCCTCCATGCCGGCGACATGGAAAAGCTGCAGGGTCAACACCGTCTTGTCCCCGGCCTCCACCGGCGTCTCGGCGAGGCGGGCGGCGATGTTGTGCATGGCCCGGGCATGTGTGTAGAGGGCTCCGCGCGGCACTCCGGTGGTGCCGCTGGTGTAGATGAGGTAGACGGGGTCGTCCTCGGACACGCGGCACGCCGGCTCATCCGGCGAGTGCTCGGCCAGCAGGTCGCTGTGGCTGAGCATGTCTGGAGCCGGGGACTCCAGGGTGACATAGTGCCTCACCCGGCTCAGCCTGGGCCGGATCTCTTCGAGCACGGGCACGGGCTCAGGGCCGACGAAGACGACTGTCGCTTCGGAGTAGTCGATGAGGCGCTCGAGGTCGGACGCGCTGAGCCGCGGGTTGTAGGGTGAGAAGATGAACCCGCCCTTCATGGCCGCACCCAAGATGTCGAACGACTCCAGGCAGTTCCAGGAAAGCAGGCCGATCACATCGCCCTTGGCCGCGCCCAGGGAGTCGAGGGCCGCGATCGTGCGGTTCACGCGCTCGTTGTACTCGCGCCACGTGATCCGGGTGCCGCCGTAGACGAAGGCCTCCTCGTCCGGGCGCAGAAGGGCGTTCCGGTAGATGACGTCGGCGTAGGTGCCGAGTGCGTGTCGACTCAGCTCCTTGAGTAGCGAACCTATCGGCATGCGAGAACCCTCCCCGTAGCGAGTGTGACCGGCGGCGGGACGGTAGCCCCGAGCCTTGGCCGGTGGCGCCCCGGTGGCGCCCCGGGGCGCGCCAACACCCGCACGAGACTAGTGGAATCCGATCGACAAGGCAAATCATCCCCGGTCGATTCATCTCCGCGCGGCGCGACAAAGCGACCCCGATCGCCTCGACCCGCGATGGAACACACGAACCGCGTCTACGTGCGGCCCCCCATGACGATACCCCATGACGATATGATGTCCCGACATGATGGTCTCGGGATGAACATGGACATCGACGGAAAGCTCGCACTGGTGACCGGCGGATCGCGCGGCATCGGCCTCGCCGTCTCAAAGGAGCTGGCCGCTCGGGGTGCTTCGGTCTGGATCGCCGCCCGCGAAAGGGGACCCCTGTCCCTCGCCCACGAGCAGATCGAAGCGGTGCGGCGGAGCGAGCAGCAGCGAGTGGGCACGCTGACGTTGGACGTGACCGACGCGGCGCAGGTGGCCTCGGTGCTGAGCGACTTCACCGCGGAGGCGGGCACACCCGACCTCTTGATCAATTGTGCCGGCGTGGCCCACCCGGGGCGCTTCGAAGAGCTCGACCTCAAGGTCTTCCGCTGGATGATGGACGTGAACTACTTCGGCACGGTGCACGTCACCAAGGCGCTCGTGCCCGGCATGATCGCGCGGGGCTCTGGACACATCGTCAACATCTCGTCCATCGCCGGGTTCCTCGGTGTGTACGGCTATAGCGCCTACGGGGCCTCGAAGTTCGCGGTCACCGGCCTCTCCGACGTGCTGCGGGCCGAGATGAAGCACCTGGGCATCGGCGTGTCTCTGGTGTTCCCTCCGGACACTGACACCGAGCAGTTGGCCTACGAGAGCGAGTTCAAGCCCCCCGTCACCAAGGTCTTGAGTGCCTCCACAAGAGCGTTCTCGCCTGAGCGGGTGGCCCGCGCCATCGTCGACGGCGTGGTGCGCCGCCGCTACATCATCACCCCAGGCTTTGAGAGCTCCTTCTACTTCCGCGCCCAGAATCTCCTGGGTCGGCTCGCGTATCCGGTGATGGATCTGGTGGTCGCCCGCGCCTGGAAGTCCGCACACTAGGAGACGGATGGACATCTTCAAGAAATGCATCGACTTCACCGCCGTCAAGGTGGCTATCGAGCAGGGGTACTACCCCTACTTCATCCCGCTCACGGAGAGCGAAGGCACGGAAGTCGAGGTGCGCGGACAGCGGCTGATCATGTGCGGCTCGAACAACTACCTGGGCTTGACCAGCCACCCGCTCGTGCGGGAAGCCGGGGTGGCCGCGATCGAGCGCTTCGGCACGAGCTGCACGGGCTCCCGCTTCCTCAACGGCAACCTCGAGCTGCACGAACAGCTGGAGGCCGAGCTCGCCGACTGGGTGGGCAAACGGGCGGCACTGGTGTTCTCAACCGGCATGCAGGCCAATCTGGGCACCGTCAGTGCACTGGTCGGTCGCGGCGACATCGTGGTTCTCGACAAGGACGACCACGCCAGCATCGTCGACGGCGCACGCCTGGGCTATGGCACCATGGAACGCTACCGCCACAACGACATGACCCACCTGGAGAACGTGCTCAAGGGGCTGCCCGAAGACCGCGGGATACTCGTGGTGGTGGACGGCGTGTTCAGCATGGAGGGCGATCTCGCACGTCTGCCGGAGCTCACCACCCTGTGCCGCCAGTACGGGGCGCGGCTCATGGTCGACGACGCCCACGGCGTTGGAGTCACGGGTGGAGGCCGCGGCACCGCTGCCCACTTCGGTCTCACCGACGAGGTGGACATCATCATGTCCACCTTCAGCAAAGCGTTCGCCTCACTTGGGGGGTTCGTCGCCGGAGATGCCGACGTCATAAGCTACGTGAAGCACCACGCGCGCAGCCTCATCTTCAGTGCGAGCCCGACGCCGGCGAGCACCGCATGCGCATTGGCCTCCCTACAGGTGATGCGCACCGAGCCGGAGAGGATCGAGCGGGTCAACCGCAGCGCCGCCCGCATGCGCGACGCGTTCCGGGCCATGGGATTCGACACGGGGAACTCCGTCACCCCGATCGTCCCCATCGTGATCGGCGACGACCAACGCACGTTCCTCACCTGGAGACTGCTCCTCGAGAGCGGGGTGTTCACGAACCCGGTGATCTCGCCCGCCGTGTTGCCCGGGCGCCAGATGCTGCGCACCAGCTACATGGCCACCCACACCGATGCGCAGCTCGACCGGGTGCTGGAAGTGTTCGCCGCGGTGGGCCGCCAAGTGGGACTGATCAAGGCCGTGTAGAGCGGTTGCGTCGGAGGCGGTCGTTCGGCCTCTCCTCCGATAGCCTTGCGGCGTCTCGCCGTAGGATCGGCGCTGAGTCAACTAGTAGTCCGTTCCTGAACAAGAGTTACACATCAAAGCAACCCCAGATCGAACTTGTTCCAGCGGAACACCACCGGGGAGGCGTTGAACTCGTCGATACCCAGCAGGATGCGCGCCTTCAG
>Ga0180009_10001712_pt1 | contig 26531 bp, 26 predicted proteins | sample OS_PC_MetaG_FD_123537 | JGI IMG/M metagenome (GOLD analysis project Ga0180009, IMG submission 123537) | Groundwater microbial communities from the Aspo Hard Rock Laboratory (HRL) deep subsurface site, Sweden - OS_PC_MetaG | ecosystem: Environmental > Aquatic > Deep subsurface > Groundwater... | reverse complement strand
GATTTTCCAAAAGCATCTTAGCTTTTTTTAAATCATTTAAATCTGTTTGGTGCAATACCATGCTTATCCTATTATTTTTTTTTATTCATAGTATCACTGTTGATTATATTTTTCATCATATATTGAGAATGGGGTAGCTTGTGCCCGAAAAAAAAGGTAGATTAGCTCCATATGGTAATTTCTGAATATCACTCTACGGTCATCATGCCGAAGATGGAAAAGCCTTACCCCTCGATCCTGGATTTTTTAACGGGCCGCTTCCCCGGCATTGGCAGGGATATCTGGGAAGCCAGGATCTGTTCCGGAAAAATTTTGACCGAAAATAGAGAACCACTCTTGCTTACCACGCCCTATACCCCTTTAAAAAGGCTTTATTATTTCAGAGAAGTGGCCCGGGAATCGATCATTCCCTTTACCGAAAAAATTATTTTCTGCAATGAAGACCTGCTGGTGGCCTGCAAACCCCATTTTCTTCCCGTAACGCCGGCAGGACCCTATGTGAATGAATGCCTGCTTCACCGGTTAAAAAAAAGAACAGGAAACAGGAATCTTTCGCCCATCCATAGGATCGACCGGGAAACTGCGGGACTTGTTCTGTTTTCAATGAATCCGGAAACCAGAGGGCATTACCAGGAATTATTCATGAAAGGTAAGGTTAAAAAAACCTATGATGCAGTGACAGTTTATCCATGCGACCAGGAAAAAAAATCATGGACTGTGGAAAACAGGATCATAAAGGGAGACCCGTGGTTCAGGATGAAAACTGTCCCGGGAAAACCCAATGCTGTTTCAAAAATAACCCTTGTCAGATCAAATAAAAACAGGGCTTTTTTTCAATTATGCCCTGTCACCGGCAAAAAGCATCAGCTGCGGCTGCATCTGAGCAGTTTGGGATTTCCCATCCTTAACGACAGGTATTACCCTGTGCTGTTGCCGGAAAAAACAGGGATTTTTTCTGCCCCGCTTCAGCTTCTTGCCAGGAAAATTCGGTTTCGTGATCCAGTGTCACTAAAACAGATGACCTATGAATCTCAACGCCGGCTTTTGCTTTGACAAAAAAAGTCAGTCCAGATCCAGTTGAGCTCTACATTGATTGCAGCTTACCACGCCGCGGTAAACCTTATTACCGCATTCAGGACAAAAATATCGGGCTTCTTCATCTTGAATCCATTTTTGAGTCCCTACCTTTCGTCTATAGGGAACAACCCTTAAAATTACTTTTTTACCAACCGTCATGGGAAAGTTTTCAATATGCGGGCATGGAAATTCATCACATTCATGGCACCCGGAATATCCTTTCCTGCTTGTGCAGTCCCTGATTTCACACTGCTTGCAATGCATAAACAGCTCATCTGATAAGCACCCCTTGCATCGGATATCCTGGGCTGAAATATTTTCACTATTGGGCAGCGTACCCTTTCCGGGAATGCCCCCCTTGTAAAGGCCCACCAACCGTTCCTTAAATTTTAGATTCTTATCACGATCTGCAATATAAATGGCACAGACACCGCAATAAAGCCCGCATGGAGAAATAAAATCCGGATTTATGGTCATACTTTATATTCCTTTTGATGTATTATTTTTTCATATTACAATAGCATAATCAGGACACAAATAAACCCGGTTTTTCTGCTGCACTGGATATTTGCCATAAGAATTTGTAAGCAAAGATCCATAATGCTCCCGTAAGGCAATCACCCTTCCAAAGGCCTGAGCAATTCATTTTCAAGACGGTTATTTTGTCCATGTGGATGCCGCCTGAAGCTTTTGAATTTCTTTGTCAACAGTCAAATGATAACTGCTTGAGTCGCGCAATTTTGATTTTAATGATTTCAATAAATCAAGGGCCTGTTTCTTTTCGCCGTCAACCGCTGTAAGACAGGCAACAATAAAATGATACCGTTCAAAATGGACATTTCCGGGCAAATTTTTTTCATTGTTTTCTGCATACAGCCATTCAAATGTCTCCTGTATTTTTTTTGCATCAAATTTGCTGAATACCGCCTGGGCTGTTTTGATATTTAAAGGATAATCGCTTCTGAACCGATCAAACAATTCAATTAATCTATATCTGATGTTTTCACCAGGTGTTTCATTTTCATCTTTCATGTGTATTGCAACACTGAATGCCTCGCAAAGATCTTCCACAGTGCTTGAATTCAATAGTGCATATACCTGAAGATATCTTACAAATTGACGCTCCTTTTTACTGGTGACGGCAGCATTGAAATGATCAACAGCTTTTTGATGCCCACGACCGTCATAGGTATGGTCATTATACTGCGACAATGTCCAGTATCCCCAGAAAGCATGGGCATAAACATTGGTGGCATCCTGTTGCAATGCCCTTTCAAAATACGGATCAATGGAAAAGGTTTTATCAGTGGCTTTTGTCATCATTACATATGCCCATCCCATATGCGCATTGACGTCTGCAGCCATTCTCTCGTCGGAATTTGCAGCGCTGCGGGCCAGAATCGGCAGGAGCGGTTTTATCGTATCCACTGCATTTTGTTGCCGGTTTGTCCTGGACCGAATCACTTTCATGGCAATCCGTGCATTCGCATTTCTGGCTTTTCTGGAAAACGGCTCCAATTTCAAGGCTTCTCCCAGAAGCTCCAATGCCTGTGAATAATCGCCGGAGGTCTGCTGAATATCTGCAGCAGTGATCAGTTCGTTGACCATTGCCTTTTTTTCCCGCCAGTCCCCTAAAAAAGTGTTTATCTGAACAAGGGCCATGACCAGAGAGATCACCGCAGTAATACCGCCAACCCATTTCATGATGTGAAGGGTGACAGACAAAGGGGCTCTTTTTTGTGAACTTTTGCAAAACGGGCACAGTTTGGCATCTTTTTGTATTTGCTCTTTGCAAGCAACACAAGGCAGGGTTGTTATATCATCTTTTAATGGTTGAGTTGTCTGCATTGTAACGATTTCCTTGTCTCAATCAGATTTCAAGGATTTGCCCGGGATGAATAAGGGGTTCTGAAAGGGCATTTTTCCGGGTTAAAAATTCCACTGAAACGCCAAAAAGCTGGGAAATTCCCCACAGGGTATCCCCTTGTTTTACTGTGTAGCTTTTTGGCAACCGCATATGTGAATGGGTATTCGGGATCGCGATGTCTTCTTCAACGGCAAAAATTTCATTTTCCAATAAAAAAGCAGATACATCAAAACAGGGACATGCTTTCCCAGGGGCATGGGTCTGGCGGATCAGATCCCTGTGGCCCATGATCTTTATTGTTTCAGGACGAGGATGGGCATCCAGGAACTCTTGTATAAATCCTCTTAGTGCCGTGAACTGATGTTCAGTAAAATTGTTTTCCGGGGAATTATCAGCATCTACACCACCTGCCAGGGATATTCCAAAGCTTCGCCGATTCCAGCCGGCGCCGCAATCTCCCACATGCGCCCCCTGCTTTGTGACAGGCCGGGCAGGATATCCGTCATCATGGAGTTGCACCTGGCCGGAACGGGTCATTACGGCATGATATCCGCACCCGCTCCATCCTATATTTTTATGAAGATGATCCACCCATGCGGCATCCACCTCGTTCATGTCTGCCCGGGTGGCTGTGCAGTGGACGATGAGATGGTCATACCGGTCCAGACGATCATCTTTTGGTGTTTGAAAGTATGCCATTTTTCTCCTCCTTTTATATAAAAGTCTTTGCAAACCAAACCGTTGATTTGGCTTTGCATCTTTGGTTTTCTTTTTCCACGCTACCGGGCGTGCCAATCATATGCAGTTCTGAAAAACAAGTTTTTAAGCTTTTTTGTGACGGATAAAAAAACTGCAGGACCTGGGCTGATGATGCTCACAAGAGCGATGCCTGAAAATAATAACCAGATAGAAAGCGCCATGGACACACCTCAATCATTTGAAGTTGGGGATTTGCACACCCTATGAAAAGCCAATACTTGTCATAAGGTTGATTTGTCTTGTTACACCTTACTCTTTTCTTTCTCGGCCATTCTGGCATCAAATTTTTCTTTATTAATGACGAACCGCTCATGCTGTCCTTTGCAGATTGAATCTTTTCCGTCATGTGCAGCCACAGAAAAAATCAGCTTTCTTCCTTCAACTTTGATCAGTTCGACTGTGGCCGTGACCTCAAAACCAGTCGGTGTTGCAGCATCGTGACTGATATTAATATGTGTTCCAACTGTTTGTTCCATCGGCCAATCAAGGTGAGGGTTGATCGCCTTTATGCAGGTCCATTCCAGAAAGCCGACTAAAAACCCTGTGGCAAAAACTTTGGGCATGACTTCCAATTCCTGTGCCTCCGGATAAAGGAAAGGAACTGTTTTGGATTTCGGAACAATAATTTTATGCTCAAACCTGATGCCAGGTTTTAATGTATTTTTCAATTCAGTCTCCTCTTATATTGTTAACAAATGCTCTCCATTTTTTAAAATATCTGTCAGCGGGATTCCCCAATACTTGACTTCAATGTTAAGCTTTTCTAATGTTTGTGTCACGCCTAATTGATCTGCACAAGCCTTGCACGCAGTGACATGAACACCTGTATCAATTGCTTTTTTAATCATCTTTTGAATCGCTTTGTCTTCACCTGCCAATTTGGCAGGAGCACCCCAGATAATAAGGGTGACTTTTTCCCACCACCCCTGAAGAAGCGAATTGATGGTGTACATAAATACCATTTTTTCTGCTGTAATCGGATTATCATTGGTCCATAATACATAGAGATGTGTTTTTTCACTCATCTATTACCTCGCTTTTAGTTATCACCTTTTTTTTGGCCATATTTCCTGTTTAAGCAGAATTCCGTTTTCTTTCAGCTCCAGGAAACCTTTTTTGTACAGGCTACCGACAGCCCTTTTGAATTCTTTTTTACTCATGGAAAAGATCTTTTTAATCTCTTCGGGAGAACTCTTGTCATGGCAGGGGATAAAACCGCCCGCCTGATTTAAAATATTTAAAATCGTGTCTCCAGATCCTTGCACAGAACTGTAACCCGGTTCTTTTAACGTGAGGTCAATTTTTTTGTCTTCACGAAGTCGCATGATATAGCCTGTGCAGGCATCTCCTGACGACAGATCTTTATAGGTTTCGTTTGTGTACAGCATCCCATAGTATCTGTTATTTACTACAGCCATGATACCTATACTGGTAAGGGTGTGGATCAGAAGGTCTACTTTTTGACCCTCCTTAAGATCTGTAATATCTTTATCACAATTTACAGATATTTTTGCAGTGCCGTAAACCCTGCCTGTCACATCATCAAAACAGATCTTAATGAGATATTTTTTCCCGGGAACCATTCTATCCAGTTGCTCACTTTTGGGCACCAGCAAGTCTTTTTCAAGCCCCCAGTCCATAAATGTTCCAAAAGATGTAACATCTTTTGCTTCTAGGAAAACAAAATCTCCGACAATCCCATTGGGATCTAAAGTTGTGGCAACCAGCCGGTCTTCAGAATCGGTATAAACAAACACCTTAAGTGTGTCCCCAATCTTTACAGATTCAGAAACATATTTTTTAGGCAGCAGAATCCTTCCTTGTTCAGAATTTAAATATAAGCCAAATTCAACTCTGCTGTCCACAACCAGATCATTATATCTTCCGATTTTAAACATGGTCTTCCTCTATAATTTATATTAATAAAACCCGGCATTTTTTTGGGATAATATTATCAGTATTATTTGTTTTGTAAAGTTTAATAAAGTTTGCTCCCATGATCAATGCTAAGATTCCCATGGTTTTGAATTAGCTATCAGATATACATCACCTGTATTTTCTGAATTCTATGGTGTCATAGTGTGCGGATAACTCATCCCAGTGCTTTAATACCATTTTTGCAGCATCCGGGACATAGCAGTGTTCATAGTTTTCTCCCTGAAAGTCGATGACATTCTGCAGCGAATCAAATGTCATAATGGTAACAAATTCAACTTCATCACCAACATCTCTCCGGAACAGTTCAATGCTCTGGTAGCCCGGTATGTTTTTGGCTTCAATTCCAGGAAACACTTCATTATGAAGAAGGTTTTGATATGCATCCGCATTTTCAGGATTTGTCCAGCCTCGCCATATTCGTTTGATTGCCATTTAAAAGCTCCTGTGATGAGAAACAACCCTATAAAATTAAATTATCCGTCCAGGATAAAATCCGTGATATAAATATTTTGCTGTATCTCTTTTTCTAAAGTAGATTCAAATTCATCCCCATGATGGTGGCCGGGATGAATAATGGTTTTTTTATCAAGGGGGAGTATCCTGGTTTTGATGGAGTCAATCAATAAATCCAGATCTCCGCCCGGCAGATCGGTCCGGCCGGCTTCCCCTACAAAAATGGCATCGCCCGAAAACAGATTGCCTTCACATAAAAAACAGACAGATCCAGGGGTGTGACCGGGGGTATGAATAACCGTCAGCCGGCTGTTACCAAAAAAAATCACCTCCTGATCCACCAGTTCAATATCTGCCGGATACGGCGGCGGCAGCCCCACGGCCTGTCTGGTTTTTTCCCGGACCTCAGGGTCCCTGAAAAATAGGTCATCCCTGCCATGAAGACAGGAAGGAACAGGATATGTTTTTTTAAAAGTTTCAAAGGAAAAAAATTGATCTGCATGGCCATGGGTGTTCAGTATTTTCACCGGGAGTATCTTCAGCTTTCTTATGAACGATATCATGTCATTTGCAGGGCCGCCAGGATCAATAATGACTGCCTTTTTGGTCGTTTTGCAGATTAAAAAATAGGTGTCTAAATTATAGGGCCCCGAGACCTTTCTGATCATGTCTGCCTGCTGCATCCTACCCCTTTTTACACCATGTCTTATGATGCATAGGCATCATAAATGGCCCTGTTTTTTTTTAGCATATCACCTGTTAAAAGATCTTCCAACGCAGCATCAAAGTTTTCTTTTGACACTCCCGGGATCAGCTTTTTTTTTGCAATGGTTCCCAGAAGCGCCATATTCTGCATCCTTGAATCTTCCATGGATTGGGTATCCACCTTAATCGCCTTGGCACCTGCGGTCTTGCATGCAATTTCAATATCTTTTGCCCCAATTTCACTGTTCAGGCCAAGACGTACCAAAAGCGGCTGCCAGGAAACATCCAGATAGACCAGGGTGCCCCCGGGTTTTAATGCAAGTCCAAGTCCCCGCAGGGCTTCATGGACTTCCATGCCCAGGACAAGATCCGCGCTGTGCTGCAGGATCAAAGGAGAATGAATCTTTTGGCCGCATCGAATTCTTGAAACAACAACACCCCCTCTCTGGGCAAGTCCGTGGGTATCCACGGCAATGGCGGTGATCCCGGCATGATCTATCCCTCTGAGCAGGGCCTGGCTTAACAACCCAATGCCCTGTCCCCCAACACCTGTGATATGAATATTATAGGCTTTCATTTTGCTCCTTTATCAAATCCAACAGCCTTTACAGGGCATGACGGCCTGCAGGAGCCGTCACCGATACAAAGATCAAGGTTGATATCAACAGTTTCATCCGGATTCCGGATAAATGTCGGGCAGCCAAACCGTTCCACGCAGTCATGGATTTGATCGCAGGTTTTTTGATCAATGGTGATATGGGTTTGTACAAATCCCGGCTTTTTCCGCTGAAGCCTTGTAAACTTGAGCATGCAGGGATGTTTTGCAATGACAACACTGAGGCCTTTGATTTTCAGGGATGTTTTTACAAGATCCGTCAATTTGGACTGGCTGTAAGTGTCACAGGAGAGGATACTTTCAATCCCAAGCCCTTTTAAGAGACCTTCAATGGGAATTTCCCGGCCGGCATGATCCTGGTGCCCGGTCATGGCCGTGGTGCCGTTTTCCATGATGATCAAGGTGATATTGTGGTGGTTGAATATTGCATTGATCAATCCCGGCAGGCCGGCATGGAAAAAAGTGGAGTCCCCTAAAAAGGCCACGACTCTTTTCTTATTATTGAACAAGGATAACCCTGACGCCATGCCGGATGAAGCGCCCATACACAATAATATTTCTCCGATATTATAGGGCGGCATGTATCCCAGTGTATGGCAGCCGATATCCGCCACGGTAACATCGGTGTCTTCCAGCGCTTTTTTAATGGCAAAAAAAGCGCTCCTGTGACCGCAGCCGGGACACATCTGGGCAGGTCTTTCCGGCACTTTGACGGGCAGGACAGCCGCTTTTTCCCCTTTTGTTATCATATCCGGCCACAGGGTTGAAAGTTTGTCCATCACCTTATCCGGGGTGTACTCCCCCACAAAATCCTCGTCACTTTGTTTTCCCATCACCTTTGTTTTTAATTCATGATCATAGGCCAGGGCTTTTATCTGAAGTTCAAGGATATCGTCCAGCTCCTCCAGGACCAGGACCGGGTCATGGGTCTTTAAAAAAGAAAGGATGCAGTCTTTTTCAAGGGGATTTATGGCCCCCAGTTTTAAAATGTCCGGTTTGTAGTGTGATCGTTCCAGCACATCCAGCACGGAAAGGCAGGTCAGTCCAGAGGTAATGATGCCTTTGCCGTGATTGTTTTTAGAAACCATTACCGTATTCAAACCCATCTGTTTAATATAGTGTTCTGATCGATGCAGTTTTTTAATGGAAAGGCGTTTCATATCCAGGGCCATGGTTGTCAGCGCAATATACGGACCGTTTTCCCGGTTAAAATCTGTTTTAAACGGAATGCTCTTCTTGCAGGCATCAAATTTTACCTTCTGCCGGGCATGACAGACATGGGTGGTCAGCCTCAGGACAACAACGGTTTTCTCTTTTACGGCAAGGGCTGCGGCATGCTTATAATATGCATAGGCCTCCCGGGGTGAGGCAGGCTCAAAAACCGTTACCCTGGACATTTTATAGACATTGCGGTTGTCCTGTTCATTCTGGGATGAATTGGCCCCAGGGTCATCCCCTATAACAACAACCATCCCGCCGATAATATTCATCAGTCCCAGCTGGACAAAGCTGTCAAGGGCAACATTCAACCCGACACTCTTATAAAATGCACAGGAAAGATTGCCATCTAGCGCTGCTCCAAATGCCACTTCCGTAGCCACTTTTTCATTGACTGAAAATTCAAAATAAAACGGGCGTTTATCTTCTGGAATACGTTGAATGGCCGCTGCGATTTCAGGGGTGGGCGAGCCGGGATAAGATGTTACCACCTTTGTTCCGGTTTCTATCATTGCCCGAACAACCGCTTCATTCCCCATAAGAATTTCTTCAAAGGGATCTTTGCCCATAAGGAGTTCACCTAGTTTTTTCATCTGCGCTTCCTTGGGATACAGGGTTGGTATTTAGCTGTTACACTATCATGAATCAATTTTTCACACATTAAAAATATTGTGAAATTTTAAAAATTTGAACCTTAATTTTCAGGAAAACCATGGCCAAAGCTGTTCAAGCCATGCCATTCATGTTTTTTGATCCTTGAAAAATTTTAGAATGGGATCTGAACTGATAATATAGTAGACTTGGCCTGTGGAAGGGCCTTTTGGTTTTTCCATGATATGAAGATCACTGATACATTTCACGGTGGCAAGGATATCCAGTTTTATTTTGTCCTGCCGTGCTGTTTCAAATTCGCCGGCCGTTATTTTCCCTTCTTTTGTATAAGCCCAGTAAACCACTTTATCATGGGCCAGAACCGTTGGATCATCAAAATTCATATACAGATCACCGATCAGGTCCTGGATTTTTTTCTGGGATACCGCTTCAATCTGCTCATAGATGACCAGAACCCGGTTGGTTGTTTTCTGGGCCACAATGAACAACTCCTTGTCCTTGAATTTAAAGGTTTCCAGAGCGGCTGCCTCCACTTTATTGGCTGCAGCTGTCTTCACCTGTTCCGGGTTCAGCGCTGCCCCTAAAACATAACCGTTGCGGTTGATGTTTAATTTTTCAACTTGTTTAAACAGACTGTTCAAGTCTTCAGCATAAAGTTCTCCTGATAAAAGACATAAAAACAGGACTGCCATGAAAATTTTAAAGACAATTTTTTTTTGCATTTTTTACCTTTTTATCCCCTTTTTTGAGGGGCAAAAAAAGTTCCGGCAGGAAGGCACAGTCTGCCATCCTGCCGAAAACAAGTTTTTTTACTGGTTATATCTTAATTTATTTTCTTCTTCTATCAGCTTCATGGTTTCTGCGCTGCCGCCGGTTTTTGTCCATAGATGTTCCGGTCTGGCCAGAAGCGTCTTAATATATTCCCGATATTTCTCGCCCTTGCCGGCATGGTCTGCCAGTTCCTGTACTTCAGGTAAAAATTCATGGTAAAAATTCCTGGAAATTTCATACATGCCGTGCCAGTGGGTATAGTCCGGTGCAAACATGGCGGCGGCCATCCTGGCTCTTCTGCCTTCATGGTGCCAGATCTCAAACCAGGTATACCCGAGTTTATGCTGGAATCCCGTATTTTCCCAGATGCCGTCTTTTTTCAGCATGCCGACCAGCTCAACGCCTGGTTTGGCAAATTTGTCATTGTAAAGCATCACCACATCATCCAGCTGCTTGTAAAAATCCTGGACCTGGTTAATGCCATGACAGGATTTGCAGACTTCCTGCATGTTGGACCGTCTTTCCTGCCAGGAAACAACACTTTGGATGGTTTTTTCAGCAACGATTTTTTTAAGCTTGTCGCCTTCCCGGACATAGCTTTTTGCTGCGGCTGTCTGGCCGGGGCGGGGTGCGAGATCCCCTGTAATATCCGTAACCGTGCCGTCTGCAAATGTCACCCGGTTGACTTTTGAAGAAACCGGTGCTCTTAAGTTCCACGAAATTCTGTCTCCGACATTGTGGCTGTTTTTGGCAACCGCGCCATTGAGTTTGATAAATGATCCCATGTGGCAGGTGGAACAGGTGGGTGCGGTAAAATAATCATCCCCCAATACCCAGGAGCCGTCTTTGAGGATATTCATGCCTTCCTGGGAAGACCCCTTGTCAGCTGTGAAATAGGCAATACCATGTTTGGACTCTTCATAGATCTCTTTTTGCGGATGATCCGGTCCCAGATGGCATTTGCCGCAGTTTTCAGGCTGCCGTGCCCTGGAAGCGCTGAAACTGTGTTTTGAATGACAGGCATTACACACACCCTTGCTGCCGTCCGGATTAATCCGGCCGATACCCGAGTTGGGCCAGGTATTGTAATTCATCTGGGGCGCGTCGGTTTTGGATCGCATGGGTTTGCCTTCCTTATCGCGTTTCAGTGATACAACCGATCCATGACACTGCCAGCAGCCGCTGGCCATGTTTGCCTTGTTTGAGGGCATGCCGCCCACAACTTCTGCCAGCATATTATCAAGGGATGCCATGATTTCACCGGCTGTGGCATGATGGGATATTCCCATTTCCTTTGCCTCTGGCTCATGGCATTTCGCACAGTCATTGGGTGAAAGAATGGCCTTGATAAAGGCACCTTCATGATTATACCCCATTTCATCACCTGGATCTGCCGCATGACAGTTAAAACACCCGATCTGGCCTTCCTTGGCAGCGGCATGGGCTGAATTTTCCCATTGCCGGACCAGGGATGCGTTTTCTTTTAAATGACAGGTGATGCATTTTTTGTTCATTTCCTGATTTTTTTTGTTTTTAACGTCAAAGGACTCCTGCGTTAACGCAAAAGCTGTCCCTGCTGTAAAAACAGATACCACCATCAACATTAATAATGACCTTAAAACAGTCATATGACTTCCCTCCCAAAATATAAGTTAGAATGCAAAACAGGTGTTTGCTTTTTTGCACTGCCTCACCAATTGACTGCACCACCTCCCCTCAAAATTTTTTCCTACTCTATGTTAAGGTTTTTTTGCCTTTGTTTCATTGCCTTGTGTCCAGAAGGGAAAAATTTTGCTCAACACAAAAAGAATAATAAACGGGATGGCCATGACAACAATCACGGCCAGTATCCCCTCTTTGCCGTAAAAGTGGGGGTGAAACTGGGTATACCCTCTTGCGCTCTTGCTCATGAGCTGACCGCCGATGACAACGTTCCACCGCATGATCAATACCTGCAGTAACAAAATGGCTGAGACAATGGCGGCCATAAAATTATAAAGCGTAACTCTTATCCGCAAAAGGGCCATCCCGCCCAGGATAAAAAGGGGAATCACAGAACAGATTTTTACCTGCCACAGCCAGAATGAGCTTGCCAGCGGACCGTTCAACAGTCCTTCAACCATATGGTGATAGCCTGATTTTAAATAGGAATGGGAAAACACCTCCAGCATTTCAAAGGCAAACGCCAGGATAAAAAACAGAGTTAGTATTTTAATGCATGTTTTAATGCAGTCGTGATCAATGGATCGTCTTTTTAATTTTCTGATGATAATATAGGCAAGGATAATGGCAGAGATTCCCGATACACAGGCAGAGAAAAGAAAGATCACCGGCATCAGCGGGGTCGACCAGGTAGGATTTGCTTTCACACCGCCAAAGATAAAGCCCACATATCCGTGAAGCACTACTGCAATGGGAATGCCGATGCCCACCAGGAACCGGATGATTCTCCGGTCCAGTTCAAGGGCTTTTTTTGACAGGTCAATACTGTCAAAGGTCAGTGCCCGGTAGAGAAGCTGGAGCCGTCCTTTGGACGTGGCCCTTAATTCCACCAGATCAGGGCGGTACACAAATAATACGATAAAGACCAGGACTCCCATGGACACGGCATAGATATATCCGAATCCTGCCATGGCAGAACTGGGGCTCGGGGTTAAGAGCATGTTAAGATTTCGCTCGGGCCGCCCTAAATGAAGCAGCAGCGGCAGGGTGGCGCAGCATAAAAATGCCAGGGCAAACAACAGTGAAAATCTTGCCACAGGCTGAAGGCTTTTGATATCAAAGAGATAATAAAGAGCGGCAATGATAAATGCTCCGTCCACAAGGCCCGTGATATAAGGGTAAAGCACAATCATCATGCTCCAGTGGACATGCAGATCATTGGGAAAGACATAATTTGAAACCAGCATTGCGGCTGAACCATGGGCTGCATCCATCAGATCACCTCCCTTCTGGCACCTTTGTAATAGAGTGCGGGAAACGTTCCCATCTCTTTTTTAAGTACGGTCAGGACCCCGGGGCCCTTTAGAATTTCATAGATCTCGGATGATTCGTCCTTCATTGAACCAAATTTTCTGGCACTGGTGGGACACACCTGGACACAGGCCGGCAACAGCCCTTTTCTGACCCTATGATAGCACCAGGTGCACTTTTGGGCCACCTTTGCAACCGGATGTAAAAACCTGGCTGAATAGGGGCAGGCCTGGATACAATAGGCACATCCCACACATCTTTTTTCATCCATCAGGACAAACCCGTCCGGTGATTTAAAGGTGGCGCCTACCGGGCACACCTGGACACATGGCGCTTCCCGGCACATGTTGCACAGCTTGGGCACAAAAAAGGTGTCCCTTGTTTTTTCTTCAATATCTTTTCTGGGGTGCTGGTACCCGTCCAGGCCGCCATTGGGGCAGTCCACATAAATCTCGTCGCTGAATCCCTTTACATATCGTTCAACCCAGGTCCTATAGTTTCCATCGGGTACATTGTATTCGCGTTTATCTGCCACGCAGCAGGATCCGCAGCCGATGCATCGGGTAATATCCACGATAAAGGCAAACTCCTGGTCAAGGATATCATATGGTTTGCCCCTGATTCCCGGAATCTGTTCAGGGATTTCAAGGCTGTCTCCTCCCAGGGGCCAGACCAGATACAAGGAGCCTGCAATGGTTCCGTTGAGTACTTTTTTTACAAAAGACCGTCGATTCATCATAATCGGGCCTCCATCAATCCTGTGATTTGTTTTGCCCGGATAATATATTTCAACGGCGCGTGAACATGATGGCATTGATTGCAGTCATGGGTGAGTTTAACGTTCTGGTCCGTAAGATGATTCGGCATGGCAACGGTTTTGATGACTTCTTCACTCCTTGCCTTGATTTCTGTGTTATGGCATCGCAGGCACAGGGTAGTGATTTCCTTTCCCTTTTTAACAGGAAGGGTTCCAATCTTTTTTTCATTGGCGATATGATCTGCATAGGTCCCGTGACAGAATTCACAGGAGATGGTCTGATGACGGCCGTTTTTATGAACCTTTGTTTCATAGGAATGACACTTGAAACAAGACGTATTGTTCCCATGCCGGATGGGAACAAGGGCGGCTTCTGCAATGGCATCCGCCCTGTAAGGGCCGTAAACGCCAAAGGATTCAGGGGTCAATACCCTTTTTAATAAAAGTCCGCCTCCTGCCAGCACACCAATGCTGATCAGCACAATCAAAAGACGCAACTGATAACTTAAATTCACTTCGACCTCCTGTATTTATCCATACCGCTCTTAATCGTTGTCAACCACCTTATACTCAGTGGACTTGAGTTGCAGTGCGGTTTTATTTTTATACTCAGACTTTGAACAGTGCTTCAAGAAATGTTTGTGTAACAATTGTAACAATATCATTACAAAACTCATGGGGACAAGTTTTTTTATAATAAAATAGTATTTGTTTGCGTTTTATCCTGCTGAGTATTAATATTATTTCATAGCTTCTAACCATTAAAAATACAATAATTTTATATCATGAGGACGTCCCATGCCGAACTTTTTTATAAATAAAAAAGACTTTATTATCACCATTGAAGTGGTACCGCCGAAGGGCAATGATCCCACCCTGCTCCTGGAAAAACTCTGCAGCCTTAAAGATTTTTTTTTCCACGCCTTCAGCGTTGCATCAAATCCGGTTGCAAAATCCAAAATGTCAGCCATGGTGTTCACCCATCTGGTGCAAAAAGCAACCCAGAAACCTGCTATCCTGCATTGTACGATACGGGATCACAACCGGCTCGGATTGCAAAGTGAACTTTGGGGGGCCAAAGCCCTGGGCATTGATACCATTATCGCGGTGACAGGTGATCCGTCAGCAGCCAAAGCAGAAGAGCCCACATCAACCGTGGGGGATTTAACTGTTTTCCAGCTGATTTCCATGGCAAGGGATTCTGATCTTAATACCGGCGCAGTGCTTGACTTCAGGCCGGAAGTCAATGGGCTTGACCATGAAGTTAAACGACTGGAAAAAAAAGTGGCAGCCGGGTGCCGGTTTATTGTCACCCAACCGGTTTATGACGAAAAAACAGCTCAAAAAATTCATGCGGCCACAAATCACCTTAAGGTTCCTGTCATCATGGGCATTCTTCCCTTATTGTCTTATAAACATGCGGTATTTCTTCATGACAAGGTGGCCGGCATTGCGGTTCCAAAAGCCTTACGGCAGCAGATGGAAAAAGCTGATGACCCCATAAAACAAGGTGTTTCCCAGTCAAGGCAAATGCTGGAACTTGCAAAAACCCTTTTTTCCGGTGCCTGTGTCATGCCGCCCTTTGACAGGTTTGATATTCTAGGACAAATATTATTATAATGACAGCGTCAGAATACTTGCCCATAAAAAACACCCAGATCCATTTAATTGAAACGGTTCCATTTTTTTTCCAGACAAATGAGAAAGACTTTATTTTATACAAAGAGGGCGGCAAAGGATTTGACAGCGACCGGCTTAAAAACAACAAACACCCCAAATTATATATTGCTGCCAAAGATAAAACAGCAGCCCTGACAGAGCTGTCTAAAACCTTAAACATAAATTTTGCAAAAAGCGTTGCTTCAAAAGGATTAAAACAAGTAAAAGAAGCTCTTTGCAGCATCGTAGAAGAGGCGTTAACCCCTCACCAGAGCAAAGTGCTCGACGGCATGCCGGAGACCATTGACATCCTCTTGAATGGGTATGATAAAGATAAAAAAACCTTGAAATACCTGACACAGATTGCAGGAAATTCTTCTTTAATTGTTGAACATACTATAAATGTGGCAGCTTTGACCCTGCAATATTGTTTTTTTCATGGCTTTGAAGAAAAAAAGATCAAAGAGCTGACGTTGTGTGCCCTGCTCCATGATATCGGTACATCCCAGATTGACAAGGCCATCCTTGAAGCGGATCGCAAACTTACACAAAGAGAATTCCAAGTTTTTAAAGACCATGTTACAAAAGGTCATGATCTGATCATTCTTGAAACAGATTTTGATATTTCAGTGGCAACCGTGGCGCTTGAACACCATGAAAGAATTAACGGCAGCGGCTATCCTAACGGCATTACAAAAATTACGGCAGATAGCCAACTCATCAGTATCATTGACTGTTTTGAACCCTTGACCTATCGCGGCAAGGCTTTTAGAAAATCAAAAAAACCTTTTGATACCTTAAACTTGATTAAAAAAGAAGTTAAGGATGGAAAATTTGATAGGACCCTGTTTAAAGATTTTACTTCCTGCCTGATAAGATAAGCTGGTTTTTTTAATGATCTGTTAAGGGTTATACCTCATTTTTAAATCTGATCACCCTGAGCATTTCATTAATGAACACTTTTTCGGCAATAGGCTTGACAATATAGCTGTCAACACCCAGGGCAATTGCCTTGTTCATGGTTCTTTGAATGGCTTCCACAGTCAACATGATAAAAGGGATGTCTTTTGTACGGCTGTCCTCTTTGACGATTTTTAAAAATTCCAGGCCGTTCATGTTCGGCATATTCAAGTCTGAAATAATCAAATCAATGGTTTTTTGTTTTTGAACAATGTCCAGGGCCTCAATACCGTCGCCTGCTTCCATTACATTATGGAACCCGCTGTTTTCAATAAATTTTTTAACAATACGTCGCATGGAAAGGCTGTCATCTACAATTAAAATGAGCATATTAAAATTAACATCATCCATGAACTTACCTTTCACCCTTAAACAGGTTTTGAGTTTTTTGACACTTGCGTTTCTATTTACAGATCAATGTCTGTCGGCACATATTTTAATGGAAAACTATACACCAGTCTTTCCTAAACTTCCATATGAAAATAAATCCCCTTTTTACATGATTAAAAGGGTCCCGGCCAGAATCAACGCAGATCGAAAATTTTAAAGGGAAACCCTCCTTTTTTTCTGTCTGAAAAATAGTGTTCAAGGGTTTGTTTGATCACTTTAAAGGCAATGTCGTCCCAGGGGATATCTTTTTCATCAAACAGTCTGACCTCGGTGCTTTCATTGGTGGGGCCAAAGGTATCAGATGTCATAACCGCCCTGAACATGAGATAGATCTGATCAACAAAAACAATGTTAAAAAGGCGATAGGGCTCAATGATTTGAACTGTTGCCATTGTTTCCTCATGGGTTTCGCGAACAGCGCCCTCCTGGACCGACTCCCTGTTTTCAAGATATCCGGCCGGAAGTGTCCATTTGCCCTTTTGCGGCTCAATATTTCTTTTGCACAGCAAAATCTGCCCGTTCAATTCAGGAATACATCCCACCACCATTTTAGGATTTTCATAATGAACCAGACCGCAGTCTGAACATACAGACCGGGCATGATCGTCATCCGGCGGAATTTTTTGCTCTACCAGAGACCCGCAGGCAGTACAAAACTTAATCGTCATAATGCTTTATCCTTAAAATCAACCCATTTGCACCCCGATTATTTTGTTGTTTTTAGCCTGTTTAAGCTATGAGCGCAAGCCTTGAATCTTATTTGGAACGGTTCTTTTTTTTAACCCGGTTTGTCGGCATGGCGGTATGGGGATCATCGGGCCAGAAATGTTTTGGATATCGGCCCATCAAGTCTTTTTTCACCGCTTTGTATGTATTTCCCCAAAAGCTTTCAAGATCCGTTGTGATCTGCACCGGACGTCCGGCCGGGGACAGGAGATGGAGAACCACGGGCAGGGTTGACCCTGCAATTTTCGGGGTCGAGCAAAGACCGAACATTTCCTGAAGCCGTACTTCAAGAACAGGGGCGTCAAGGACCATACCGGTCTCTTTGCTGTATATTAATGGTTTTTTCGATCCGCTGGGAACCGTGATATGGGACGGTGCCATTTTTTCTATGGTCTGCTGCTGTTCCCAGGTTAAAAGGGATAAAAATGCCGACGTAAGATCGATTTTTTCAAGTTGTTTTAAAGACAAGACACCCGATAGAAACGGCTTGAGCCAAACCGCAAGCGTCGCTTCAAGCCTTAGGTTTGACACATCCGGCAAATCCGGGAATTGACCGGTGTTTTTAAGAAATGCCGTACGATCTTTAAGGCAGGTCAGCTTTTTCGTCCAGGGCAACAGGCCCAGCCCTGCTGCTTGAATTTCTTGAATCAGGATATCACAGGCCACATCCGGATCAATGTCTGACAGGATGCGGTGTTGAACCACAATTTTTTCAAAAACAATTTCTTCTTTTGACTGGACAAGACCTGCTGCCCTGTTCCAATACGCTGTGGGAACGGTTTTAAAAAAATCTTTAAAATCCTGTTCCAGATCCTGTCTTGAGTAGGGAGCAGCCAGAAAGATTTTTGCATTCTTAGGATTTCCGTCCAGATGAAGGGCAATAATGTATTCGTTTATGGAGACACGGTTTTTTTCTGTAAAAAATGCCCCTTTACCCGCTGTCGTTAAAAACGTATTGTCATGATGATTTCTTTTTTTGGCAATCCGGTCAGGGTATGCATGGGCCAGCAGTTTGCCTGCCATTTCAAGGTCTGGCCGTGTGGGTGGTATCCCAAAATCCTTTATCAGCTTTTTTTCCGATTCCATGATCCTGTAAAGGATTTTTTTGTTTACCCTGATTTCTTTTTGCCCGGTCTTTTTTTTATCCCCCACTGTTTCAATGAGTTCCAGGCGAAGCCGGATATCCGGATCAACCCTGTTGTGATCAAAGCCGATAAAATCCCGTTCAGTGAGAAGGGCTGCGATCCTGCAGGCCAGAAGCCCTTGACCGATTTCATCTGCTTTGATCACCATATGGGCAAGTCTGGGATGCAGGCCGACAGACACCATTTTTTTGCCATGAGTTGTAATGCATCCCTTTTCATCTAAAGCGCCCAGGGTCTGGAGCAGATGCCTTGCCTGTTCAAATGGTTTTTCTTCGGGCAGATCAAGCCATTTTAATTGCCCTGGATCCGATATTCCCCAGGCAGCCAGTTCCAATGCCACACCGGTCAGATCCACACTTAAAATTTCAGGTGTTGTAAATGGTTTGAGCAGTTTTTGATCATATAGGGACCACAGCCTGTAACATCTTCCCGGTGCTGTACGGCCTGCCCTCCCCCTTCTCTGGTCGGCAGCGGCTTTTGAAACAGGGATTGTCGCAAGAAGGCTCATCCCGGTTGAAAAGGAAAACCGTGGCACCCGCATAAGACCTGAATCTATGACCACACGGATGCCTTCAATGGTGATGGAGGTTTCGGCAATGGCAGTGGCAAGGATAATTTTTCTTTCACCCGGCTCAGGGGGGTGAAACGCCAAGGCCTGCTCTTTTTGTGACAGATTTCCATATAAAGGGATCACATGAATCTCAGAATCAAGGTTTTCTTCAAGCATTAAAGAGACGCTTTTTATCTCCCTGACACCGGGCAGAAAAACCAGCATGTCTCCATTGGTTTCCAGAAGTGCCCGCCTTATGGCCGATACGCAGGCTGTTTCAATGGGAATACGCCTGTTCTGTTTGTCTATAGCAGGAATATAAATTGTTTTTACAGGAAAACTTTTTCCTTTTGAAATGATAACCGGTGCCGTGTTCATGAGTGCTGATACTGCACCAACATCCATTGTGGCAGACATGACAAGGATACGCAGGTCATGGCGCAAGACCTCAAAAGACTCCAGGCAGAGGGCAAATCCAAGATCAGAGTGAATATTTCTTTCATGGAACTCATCAAAGATCACCAGTCCGATATCTTCCAGACAGGGATCATTCTGGATTTTCCGGGTAAATATGCCTTCGGTGATTACCTCTATCCTTGTGCCGGGACCGATCTTTTTGTCCAGCCGGATCTGATACCCAATGGTCTGCCCCACTTTTTCCTTTAAAAGATCTGCCATATGGGTCGCACAGGAGATAGCAGCCAGGCGCCTTGGCTCAAGCAGGATGATTTTTTTGTTCCCCAGCCAGGGTTCATTTAAAAGTGCCAGCGGAACCCGGGTGGTTTTGCCGGCACCGGGTGGAGCTTCAATCACGGCACATTTTGCGGTTTCAAGGGCTTTTTTAATGTCAAAAATATGGTGTTGTATGGGCAGGTGCCGGGGCAAAAGACAGTGAATATTCACAGGGCTATTTTTCACCGGCAATATCCCATAATGCCATGACTCGGGGGTTTGCAAGATTTTTTTTCCGGGTGCAAAGGCCAATGATAAAGGGCGGCAGTTCCGGGGTGTTGTCCAGAATCCTTACCTGGTTAAAAAACGGACTTTTTTCCAGCACCATTCTGGGGATAAGTCCAATACCGCAGCCAAGGCTGACCATGACGATAATGGCCTCGTTCCCGGCCACCTGGGAATAAATATTGGGGATAAAATTTTCCTTTGCAAACCACTGGTCAATGCGATCCCGGCTTAACCCGTGATCCGGAATGATCAAAGGGGTTTTTTCCCAGTTAATCCCCTGGGGTGAAGGAATAACAATATCAGGATATTGCCGGGGTGCAATAAAGACCAGCGGCGTCCGGGACAGGGGTTTAAAAACAAGATCTTTTGGCAGGACGTCGGGCAGGGCGGCAATAACCATATCTGCATCCTGATTTAAAAGCTTTAAAAGGGCTTTGGCAGCATCCCCGGTTTCCAGGTGTATCCGGACACTGGGATGGGCTTTCCGATAAAGTTCCATAATACCGGGAAGAATGCCATAGGCGGCCGTTACAGAGCAGTACAGCGAAAGCTCTCCTTGCAGGACATCATCAAAAGACAGTTCATCCTGCAATAAGTCCCACCGTTGCAGCACATCATCTGCATATTTTTTAAATGCTGTCCCGGCCGGGGTCAGCTCAACCGTGCGGTTATCCCGGATAAAGAGTTGTTCCCCTATTTCCGACTCAAGCCGCTGAATCACCCGCGTCAATGCCGAAGGCGTAATGTAACACGCCTGGCTGGTCCTTGCAAAATGCAGTGTCCCGCACAGATGCCTGAAAAGATTTAAATATCGAATGTCCATTTTCCTCCTGATGGCGGTGCCATCTTTTTTTTGATCCTCCCGTATGTTTAAGAATGATCCTGTACAGTGTAAAACAAAATCTTAAAAATTAAAACCGGTATATTTCAATATTTGAAATATATGATTGCAATTAATTCATTTGACGCAATGATTAACAAGGTTCATTAATACAACAGGTTAAATTAAAAAAAATAACATTTTATCAAAGAGGAGACCATCATGGGCCAAAATTACTTTAATTCTCTGCCATTGCGACGACAGCTGGAAGAGCTGTCCCAGTGCCGCTTTATGGATTCATCGGAATTCAACGGGGTTGAGGCGTTAAAAGGCAAAAAAATCATCATTGTCGGGTGCGGTGCCCAGGGACTTCATCAGGGCTTGAACCTGCGTGACAGCGGCCTGGATGTCTCCTACACCCTTCGGGATTCCGCCGTCAGGGAAAAAAGACAATCCTGGAAAAACGCCACTGAAAACGGATTTTATGTGGGAACCTATGAGGAACTTATCCCCAAAGCAGATCTTCTGATCAACCTGACCCCGGACAAGCAGCACACCAATGTGATTGAATCCGTCATGCCGCTGATGAAACAGAGTGCCTGCCTCTCCTATTCTCACGGGTTTAATATTGTGGAAGAAGGGATGCAGATCAGAAAAGATCTCACGGTTATCATGGTGGCACCAAAATCTCCCGGAACAGAGGTCAGACAAGAATATAAACGGGGATTCGGCGTGCCGACACTGATTGCCGTCCACAAGGAAAATGATTCAAGGGGAGAAGGTATGGAACTTGCCAAAGCCTATGCCTGCGGAACCGGCGGGGACAGGGCAGGTGTTCTTCATTCTTCATTTGTGGCAGAGGTCAAATCCGATCTCATGGGCGAACAGACCATTCTGTGCGGTGTGCTCCAGACAGGGTCGCTTTTGTGCTATGACAAAATGGTACAAAAAGGCGTGGACCCCCAATATGCTTCCAAACTGGTTCAATATGGCTGGGAAACCATTACCGAAGCATTAAAACACGGGGGTGTCACCAATATGATGGATCGGCTTGACAATCCATCAAAATTAATGGCCCAGGATCTTTGTGACCAATTGAAAACCCTTCTTGAACCCATGTATCACCAGCACATGGATAACATCATGTCAGGAAAATTTTCCCGGACCATGATGGAAGACTGGGCAAATGATGATGCCAACCTGCTAAAATGGAGAGAAGAAACCTCAAGGACCGCGTTTGAGCAATCAACCTCTACAGACCAGGACATCCCGGAACAAGACTATTTTGACAACGGCATTCTCATGGTTGCCTTTGTAAAAGCAGGGGTTGAACTTGCCTTTGACACCATGGTCGCCACAGGCATTGGTGAAGAAAGCGCTTACTATGAATCCCTTCATGAGCTTCCCTTAATCGCCAATCTTATTTCAAGAAAAAAACTGTATGAAATGAATGTGGTCATCTCTGATACGGCTGAATACGGCTGTTATCTGTTCAACCATAAAGCAGTCCCCCTGCTGGCCGATTTCATGGAAAAACTTGATACCGACGTCATCGGAAAAGGGCTTGACAGCCAAAGCAACGGCGTAGACAATGTCAACCTCATCAGGGTCAATACCGCTATCCGCTCCACCGGGGTTGAACGCATTGGAAAAAAACTGCGGGCCTATATGGGAGCCATGAAGCCCATTCATTAAGACTGCTTTTCTTGGATCATCAAAAAAGTGCAGTGTTTCAAAAGATTTTTTATTTTAATGAAACACTGCACTTTTGATATTAAAAATTGCCTGCCGGTTTTTCATAGATATTTATCTATTGCAGGTTTTAATCCAGCAGGTTAGAGCCATATGGGGTGAATGTCATCCATGATGTCCTTTGTGCTTTGAACAGCCTCTGCAAGCCTGAAATAGCGCAGCGCCATTCCAATGTAGCGCGCCAGGAGTTCAAGACAGGCCAGTTCCTGCTCTGACACTTCCCAGGGTTCTGAATGATAAATTCTCAACGCCCCGATCGTCTTGCCCTGCATCTTGATCGGCAGGGAGACAATGGACCGGACGCCTTCTTTCTCAGCTTTTTCAGGATACTGAAGCTGGTCACTGTTTTTGGTATCAGTAATGATTACCGGCCTTCGGTTTGGTGCCAGCTTGATGCTCTTATCAACCAGGATGGGTCCCTTGTTGACATAATCAATACTCATCCCTTCACTGGCAAGATTTTCCAGTTCTTCGGTCGCCTGGTTTACCACAAAAATACTGGCCCCTTTTACCCCCATTGTGAAAACTAGAAGGTGGGTTACCTGGGATCCCATAATCGTCGGGTCGGCTGCATCAAAAACAGTATCTACGATCAATTTGTATCTTTCAAAATCTATTTTGTAATCATTTTTCATACACTCCTCCTTTGATTCTTGTCCATATCCTGGGTTCATGATTTTCTAATTCACAATATGGACCTTGATCCTCCCTTCATTCTGACGGGTAATCTTTTTAGAAATGCTTCTGCTGAAAAAACCGGCAATATTTCCCGGATTTCGGTTTAAAACCACCACATCAAATTTTTCTTGTTTCCACAACTGAATGATGTCTTCGGCAATATCCCGCTTTATCGGCAAAAAAAGGCATTGAATATGATGGTCTGGAAAACCATAATTCATCAGCTTTTTTTTTGCAGCTTCCAGAGCATTTTTCCGCTCTTCCTGCTGCTGTCGCAGGTAGGAGAGATTACGGCCCATTTTATCCATAATGGGGTTATTCCGGGTATCAATCTCAGGTGGCGGGTTAAAGGCATGAAAAAATGTGACCTCAATTTCTTTTTTCCCGGCATACATCTGGCCGACAAAGTCAATCGCCTTTTCGTCATTGGCTGTAAAATTGTGGGGTACCAGTATTTTGATTGACATTCTGACCTCCTTTCTTTTATGAAAAATTACAAGTTTTATACCATACAAAAAGAAAGCCTGCTTGATTTCAAAAGAATCCAGTTCCAGAAGAAGAAAAACGCTTGGACAAAGGATGGTGAATCCGAATCAATTCGTTTTTTTATACTATACCAGAGACAATGGGTATTGTAAATTGATTTGGTAATTGCACAGCAATTCTCGGTCACAAACCAATAAAGAGCACGATTATTTGAAAATAAGGAACAAAAATAGCCATGACCCGTTCCGGTCAGGTCACCTTACACGCTTTGGAGTTGGATCTGTTTACAACTTCTAAATTTGCTCCACTAAACAGCAAAAACTGCGGGCAAGTATGTCCTCAAACAGTTTGCTGTTTCACGCTCCGCTTCATTAAGATTTTGTAAAAACAGATCCAAAATCCGCCGCTTTGTAAGGCAACCTGCACTCCACTGGACATCACAGTTTGTTTGAGTCTCAAATTAGAACTCTTTTTGGAAAAAGGCAATTAGGAGGGTATTATGGGGGTGCAAAATCGGGTGGACCTATGATTTTTTTTAACATTGTTTCCCATTTTCTAAAAACCATGAATCGAAAAGTACAGCGGATTTGATTCCAGAATATCCCGAAGCTGGGTATCCTTGGGGATAGATTCAATGTTAAATATGGTTTTTAATTTCCTATTATATCAATCTATTGGACAGATATGAAATACAAACACTGTGAAAAATATATTTTAACTTATCCCCAACCCCCCCCATTAGAAATAGAAAAAAATGTGACCGAGAATTGCTGGTAATGCATTTTAAAGGCAGGCGGATGCCGTGGCCAGCGCATGTAAAGATTAAGAAGCCCTATGCTTTAGCACCTGGTTGCCGGTGTCTGTCACTTAAACATAACATTCTCCAGAGAATCCGTATCCATGGCCGCATTCAACCGTTTGCTTTTCACACTGCCGTTGACTGTTGTATTGCTCCGCAATAAATTCAAAGCAATGTGCCGTATTGCAGCAAAATTCTCCGGGGCTGATCCTTTCCTTATCCTGCTTTCATCTTCTAAGGAACGCTATATCCAATACCCAATGTACTGAGTTCTCTATCCCCCAGTGGCTTCTGACTGCTTCTCCAAATCGGCTCCGGCAATCACCCCACAAATAGCAATAATGATGACATCTATCAGTTTATGAAGCTTATTATGGGGCCGGTGATACTCTGTTTTTTTGAAAAAATATTTATAATAATATCAAATTGCTATCATAGATATTAGAATCAATACGATGACCCTGAGGCGGGTGCCGGCACGACATCGTTGTGCCGGCACCCTGAATGGGTTTATGGATCGGCGGTTATGCGACTTCTGAAAATTCGGCATCCACAATATCATCCTCCACAGGATTTGCTTCGGACCGGTCCTGGCCGCTGCCCTGACCGGTACTGCCGGATGAATTGTTATTGTCATACATGACCTGGCTTAAGGCATGGATGGCATGGGTCAGCTCCTCGCTCATTTGTTTGATATCAGAAAGCTGATCTTCTTTCATGGCTTCTTTCAGCCGGGTGATCAGTGTTTCCACCTGATTTTTAGAACGGCTGTCAATGCCGGAACCCGCATCCTTGATCATTTTTTGGGACCGGTAAATCAGGGTATCTGCGTCATTGCGTGCCACAACCAGTTCTTTCTTTTTTTTGTCATCATCTGCATGAAGTTCAGCTTCCCTGACAAGGGTTTCAATTTCCTTTTTGGAAAGGCCGGATGAAGCAGTAATCTTTATGGATTGCTCTTTTCCGGTTGCCTTGTCTTTGGCTGAAACATTGACAATGCCGTTTGCATCAATGTCAAAGGTGACCTCGATCTGGGGCAGACCCCTGGGTGCAGCTGCAATGCCGGTCAATTCAAATCGCCCCAGGGTCTTGTTGTCGGACGACATCTGCCGTTCTCCCTGCAGCACATGAATGGTTACAGCCGGCTGATTGTCTTCAGCCGTTGAAAACAGTTCACTTCTCTGCGTCGGTATGGTCGTGTTTTTTTCAATCAGTCTGGTCATGACGCCGCCCATGGTTTCAATACCGAGAGACAGCGGGGTTACATCCAGGAGCAGCACATCTTTAAGATCGCCTTTCAGGATCCCGCCCTGGATGGCAGCGCCGAGGGCCACAACTTCATCCGGGTTTACGCTCTTGTCCGGGTCCTGTCCGAATATTTTTTTAACCAGTTCCTGAACCGCCGGCATCCTTGTCATGCCGCCGACAAGGATCACCTTCCCGATATCGGAAAAGGTCATGCCGGCATCTTTAACTGCAGTGATACAGGGTTTTTCAATCCGGCTCATAAACTCCGACACCAGGGTTTCGAGCCTGGCCCGTGTCAATTTAATATTCAGGTGTTTGGGGCCGCTGGCATCCGCAGTAATAAACGGCAGGTTGATATCTGCTTCCAAAGCGGAAGACAGCTCTTGCTTTGCTTTTTCTCCTGCTTCCTTGAGGCGCTGCAATGCCATGGTATCTTGTTTTAAGTCAATGCCCTGATCTTTTTTAAATTCATCGGCCAGGTAATCGACAATTTTCAGATCAAAGTCCTCGCCGCCAAGATGGGTATCCCCGTTGGTGGATTTTACTTCAAAAATACCGTCCCCGATTTCAAGTATGGAGATATCAAAGGTGCCGCCGCCCAGGTCAAAGACT
>Ga0180009_10001711_pt1 | contig 26533 bp, 19 predicted proteins | sample OS_PC_MetaG_FD_123537 | JGI IMG/M metagenome (GOLD analysis project Ga0180009, IMG submission 123537) | Groundwater microbial communities from the Aspo Hard Rock Laboratory (HRL) deep subsurface site, Sweden - OS_PC_MetaG | ecosystem: Environmental > Aquatic > Deep subsurface > Groundwater... | reverse complement strand
TTTGGGCACTTTTATTGAAAGATACGAAGATAAGTCCCTAAAATTGCGTTGGTAAACCCCAACTGTCAGGAATAGCAAGGGAAGGAAATAGTTGGAACTAAAATTTAAGTGGCGAGGTTAAGTTTTTAATCTAACTCTCACCGAACATTCTGATCCAATTTCAGTTGCCCTTGCCGCAATATTTCCTTCGGAACAAGATCGAGAACGAGAAACTGCAACAGCCACTAATCCTATACAAATCCCCTATGGAACTATCACTAACGTTCCTGCAAATCTGTATAACTTATCAAAAAATTCGGCAATTTAACTCTTAAACACAAAATTTTATAAATATCAGATACCTGCAAATATCATCCGGAGAAACTTAAAATTGCACACCAATGCGTACACTGTTCAAAGATAATTCCTATAGGAAGTGAAGAGATTCTAATTGGATGTCATGACTGTGGGGGAAAATTTTTCTTTTACATTCGAGATGAACAACTTCCAGAAATCCAAGAGGCGAGAGAAATTCCGATTCCCGAATTCAACACAGTAGATAAAAAACAAGTCGAAGAAGATGTTAGAAGCATTCTAAAAATTGAAGACGACTCAAAACCCGTTATCCTTGATTTAGAAAGCGTAAGAATTCTGAGCCCTGGAAAATTCGAAATAGATATTGTTTCCCTTATGAACCGAAGGCCAATAGTTTTCAAACTTCAAGAAGGAAAATATCTTATCGACATTGAAGGAATGTAAACTTCGAAGATATCCCCAAGTTTCATAAAGTTTAAATAATCTGGGATGTAACTAAAGAGATGGGCAAGAGGTTATTGGTTTTAGGAGTTCTTTTAGGTTTATTCTTATTACCAACTATTCTTGCTAATTCTGTTGATTCCGAAATACAAAAAATTACTCATTATGCTGAAGATTATGAAACTGGGAACATTGATTACATTAGATTAATGCTATATCTTAGTTCTGCAAGGGGAGGTTTAAACGAAGTATTGGGCGCGACTGGGAAAGAAATGGGTGGAATTGTGAAACAGGATAAACTTACTGAAGTTTTAGGGGAACCTAATGAACGAACAAAATGGATTTGGGTTGAGGGCGAAGAACACGATATGAAACTCGATGAGACTGTTCCAGCATGGAAAAAAATAGTCTTTGACGGAAAGAAGATTCAAATAAGAATGGAAGCATTCCCAAGTATTTTCAAAAAGAAAATGTTCGATGATGTCAAAGGCGATGAAGAAAAAAGGTTTGAAGAGAATATGCCTGAAGAAGGTTCTATTATCTATAGGTTAAATTTTGGTGTCGAATTTAAAAAACCCGAGGAGCAGTTAGACATCCAAGGTAGAATAGACGAGATACAAGCTCTTGCGGAATCTGGTGCAAGCATGGAAACTCTTGCTAAAGAGAGTGTTGGTGCCGAGATGATTTTTAATAATTACTTTCGACAAGGTCAGGGGAAATGTGAAGATATTATGAAGTCTGTTTTTGGAAGTGAAAATCAAAGACAAACTCAACAAATTCTCCTTAACGAAATTAGTTTTTATGAAGGAGATAAGTTTGAGGTAATTGCAAGATTAGAGATGTGCGATGATTGTGAGTGGAATTGGATAAATCTGAATTTATGGACCGAAACAAGAGGGCCTATGCCAAAAATGGAAGAAAACAAAGAGATGATTTCTCCCGACCAGTTTAAAAATAAGGGTGCGGAGTATTACAAATCTGAGATTATAAGTCTTCTAGAATCTTACAAACAAGCTGCCGAACAACAAAACTGGAAAGAACTGAATACAATAAACATGAAACTCCAGGCAATCAATGAAGCGTGGAATCAAGAAGCGAATAATGTCGAAGAACAAATGAATAATGATAAACCTGGGAAAACTGTTGAAAAAGGGAAAACTGTTGAAAATAATAATCAAGAAAGAACGGTAGTTGAAAATGAAATTTCTGGAGAAAATACTCAAAATAATGTTGTCGTGGAAACTAGCGGAGGAGATTCAGGCACCAATGTTGTAGAAGAGATCATCGCAGGGAGCTTTCTTTCTCTTCTTGGACGAGTAATGGAAGAAAAAAATAATCAGCAATCTGAAGAACAAAAAGATCCATATTATTGGATAAAACAAGACCAATTACGAAGGCAAGCTGCAAATCTCCAAAGAAAAGCTAATTATGAAGTTAGAAAAACATTTTATCTAACATTATTCGCAGGATACGATAAAGAAGAATATTATTTTGAACAAACTGATTTTGAGAAAAGACTAATAGAAGAATTTAGAGAACAAGGTGAAGAAATTTGTAGTAATAATGTGGATGATAATAATAATGAACAAATCGATTGTGATGACTCTCAATGTGGTGGGAAAGTCTGTGGTAGAGGGACTCTTTCAAATGGAAATGAAACAGAGGAAGTTGACTTCTATTGCATTGCCGGAACTTGTCAGGCAAAAGAAGAAATAATTCAAGTGAAAGAAATTGTGTGTGGAAATCATGTTTGTGAAGGGAATGAGACAATAGATAATTGTGCAAAAGATTGTGCCTCTTGTCCCCAATATGCTCCTCTTGAATGTAACGGAAGAGTTATCTTTTCTGGAACTGATGAAAATAATTGCTCATTAGCACCAACTTGTATAGAAGAACAAATCTGTAGTGCAAATGAAGATTGTAGATTTTTATGCGGTGAGGGAGAATGTGTTGAAGGCAAATGTCAAATTAAGGAGTTGGGCGAATGTTCTGAACAAGAGTGTGGTGATGGAACACAGAAGACAATGAATTGTGAATCAGGAGAGATTATTATTTCGAGTATCTGTTCTAATAGATTGTGGACTAGTACTGGACTTGCCTGCACAGGAACTAGTGAAGAAGAAACCGAAAGGGAAGTTATTGAAGAAATTGTTATTGATGAAATAGTTGGAGATCAATGTACCAATCTAGCAGATTGTGGCGGAGGAAATGATGTTTGTTCTAATGGGCAATGTGTTGCTCTCCCCGAAAGAATAGATGTTGTAGAAGAAAGTGAAGGAAACATGATAGATGAACCCGAATCAAACGAGATTGAAGGGGGGGAAGAAGAACAATCCGGTTCAGAAACCGAAAGCACTCCAATCGAGCCAGAACAAGAACAACCAGAGGAACAAATTGAACAAGAACAACCAGAGCCTGAACAAACTTCAGAACCCGAAGCTGAAACAAGTGGTGGGGCAGACATTACGGGAAATATTATCTTTAGATTTTTCGGAGGATTATTCTCTGGGATTACTGGGCGAGTAGTTGATGAAGGAGAGGAAACCACCGAACCAGAACCTGAAGAAACTCCAGTTGAAGATGAACCCTCTGTGGATGACGACAATAACTATGTTGATGACAACCCCTCCATGGGCGGAGATAATATTATTATAGATGGCGAGCCCCCACAAGAACCAGACAACAATTGCGCGGATAAATGGAAAGCATGTGGCGGTCCTTGTGAACCTTGCGATTATGACAAAGGCCCTGAAGGAAATGGAGATTTCCAAGAAGGCGAATACAAAGATGATTCAGGAGAATGGGAAAGAAAAGACGAAGAGGAAAGAGAAAGAAGAGATGCTGAAAACCAAGAGCGTTGTGAAATTGAGTGTGCTCGTCCTTGTGTAGATAAATGTATCCGAGAAGTCTGTGGGGATTCGATGGATTGTGATATTGATAAAGAGAGTAAAAATTGTGAAGGTAGTTGTAGTGCAGAAGATAGCTGTATAAGTAATTGTATGAGCGGCGACGAAAACTGGTGGCAAGATGAATTTCAGGATATGAATCAACAAGAAAAGGGAGTTTTCCAAGTTGGCGGGGGTTGTAGGACTGAAAAAGGAAGAACTGACGGATATATTTGGTTCGGAGGATGGGGAGATCCTTATTCACAACTAGAACCATTAAAGCGTAAATATTATGAATTTGGAAATGACGATTGGTGTAAATATGAGGTAGAGAATTTAATAAAACAGAGAATGGAAATCGAAAAAGGATTTAACCAAGAATTCGCTATCTGGTTTTTTGAGGAATACCTTCCAAGTTCGGCAGAGGAATGGGAACAAGCACAAAATGGAATCTTCGAACTTTATTGGCACAGTGTAGAGAATCAAATGAGGTTAGCTAATAATATGCAATGCCTAGGTAAAACTAATATTAATGATATAATGGAGGTTACTCCAATCAACATTAAATATGAAACCGGATATGGGAAACTAGAATATTGGGAAGAAATCAAAGAAGTCAAAATTCCGGGCATGGATAAAAAGGTTACAATTATTTCTCCTTATATGAAGGTTTGGATTTTCCCCTCAAAAGAATTTATGATTTATGAGATGAAAAAATCAATGGAAGAACACGAATTTCCAGGATCCCCGGAAGATAAGATGGAACGAGGAAATCAAGAGGGTCTTACCGAACAAGAAAAGGTAATGGTAAAACAAGACAGCAAATTCATGAAAAACATCGCTAAAATTGCCGACGGATTTGGAGGTAATGCAAATGTGGCTCTTCAATTAATTGATTATCAAAATTCGGAAGAAGGCGAAGTAATATTTAATGTTTATGCACAGGTAAATGAGGAAGATATCCTCAAAATGGAACCTATGCTTACAGAAGAAATTCCGGAAGTAGACATGACTATTAAAGCCGATTTCGAAAAAATCTATGATCTCATTTATATGTCTGAAAAAGAAATGCAAGGAACCCGTATAGAATCTCCACCATGGGACAAAGAAAGGGGGAAAGAAGGATTTTTCAAGGGGATTAAAAACGGAATAAATATGTATTTCAAGGTAAGGGCAATAATCAAATCAGTAGAAGTAGAACCAAAGGAATTCAAGGGGGAAGCACAATCACTAATCAAATCCTTTATGAAAAAAATGGGCAAAGATGATGGCGGGAATCAACCCGGGTCCGAAGAAGATCAAGGAGATGAGGAAAAAATAGGCTCTCAAAACCAGCAACAAACTATAACTGGTAAAGTAATAATACCAACATTCTAAATAAAATAAAAGTGGGACATAGGCCACGTTCTGTCAAACTTTGATCTTATTCAAACAGTTTGTGCTAACATCTAACTAAGCTCACGTGCTGTGATTGCATCAGGTAGGATGCTCGTTCCACCGTAACTCAAAAGATTTCGCTGTCGATTATTTTCATAATCCACGATTGCAAAATTTTTTGCTATACGCTCGTCTCTATACCAGAGCCACGCCTCACGACGTTATACTTTAGTATATACCTTTGTTCCAAACAAAATAAATTGTAAGGAGATGCGCGGACCTTCCTCAGCGTCCTAGAAATCATTTAACATTTCTTTTGCCTTTTAGACAAGGATACCGACAGTTAGCTGCCCCACTTTATAATAGCAAGCTATTACAATAAAACAATACAAAAAACCTTTATAAGTTTGGTTGTTCTACAAAATTTATGATTATTAGGATTAAACAAAATGTTTTCCAGTTTAACTTTCAAACATTTGGCAGTACAGTTTATCTAATAAAATTAGCTAATCAGAACATTATAATTGATACGTCTTCTAAGGAAAATAAGCAAGAACTTTTAGCAGATTTAAAAGAATTAAATATTGCTCCTGAAGATATCGTCATACTTATTTTAACACATTCCCACTGGGACCACGTCGGAAATAATGACTTATTCAAAAATGCCAAGATTATAACTAACAAAAACTTAGACAAACTTCCAAAAGAATTAAAGCCGATTCAAACTCCAGGTCATACACAAGATTCAGTTTGCATAATTTACAAAGACATTTTATTCTCAGGAGATACGATTTTTCATGAAGGTGGGAGGGGCAGAACAGACCTGCCCGAAGGGAATGAAAAACAAATATTTGAAAGTATAGAAAAACTAAAAAAAGTTAAATATAAAACATTATGTCCCGGACATATTAATTAATATGAAAATAAGAAACGCAACAAAAAAAGATTTCAAACAATATCTTAAGTTAAAAAAGGGAGATATTGCAGAATATTCTAAGATCACTAAACAAAAAATCAACAAACATTCCAACTCATAGAGACATCTTAGCAGTTTGGATTTATAACAATATCATAAGACAGTTAGACATCAATAAAAACGAACTAGAAAAATTCTTCTAAAGAAAAATCCTCGACATAAGCAAAGGCTTTTTTCCCTGCACGACAAGCAACTCCTTCTTTTCAGGATAGACCTCCAAATACATAGCCACAGATTTTCTAAAATTCTCAATCGCTTCATCCAATGTCACACCAAAATCAGAAACTCCAAGCTCCTCTGAATTCACAACAAAAACCTTCCCATCCTCGCTTTCCTCCTCACGGACTAAAATATTCATACCAATCTTACCTTCCATATTCACAAGAGAACACATACACATAAAAAGCTTTCGGTCTCGTAATCCCTGACCCACCCCCATCACCACTTGTGTAACTTGGCGAGTGGTGTTATGTAACTTGTGAGAGTTATTCGATGATATCTGTATGCAAATACTTTTAATCTCCACTAGGTTAAAACTTAAATGTCCGAAGCAGAAAGAATGAGGGGAAGGAAACTTATGTTAGGGGAGTGTGCACTAATTGATACAAGTAATAGAACAAAAAATGTTAATGAAAAAAGTGTTTTAGCATTATCCTCCAGAAAACCACTCTCAGTTACAATACTATTGCTCTCTAAAGATAAAAAAGTTATTTATCAAAAGCTAGAAACTAAGCATGATAAGAACAAGATACCATCAATTATGCATTCAGTAAAGATATACTATGCATTGAAGGAGTTTATTGATATTATTCCAGCGGTTTATATCTGTGCAGATGGATGCAATAAAAGCCACCTTGAGCATCACCTAAAACAAATTATGGGGATGAAATATGATAAATTTAAAATACATATATGGTCTTCCTTGAAGAATACTTTTGGTAAGAGAAATATTGCAGATAGATTGGCAAACAAAGTTAGAAAAAATAATTCAATGGCTACAATAACTCTCAAAGAATCAGATTTCAAAAGATTAAAACTAATAGATTAGCGCAAGAACGAAGGGGAGGGTTTTATCCGAACCTTGAGTTCGGCGATACGCATTCATATCGGTTCCTCAAGCAACCCCTCACGGTTTCTTACATCTATAATAGGAATTTAAAGTTTTTAAAATGTTCTTCTTTTATAAACCTTTCGACGACTTTTTCATTTTATCGTCGATAAAATTTATAAAAAAATAAAAATAAAAAATTACCCTTTATAAACTTTTTGTACAAAAAACTTATAAACTGAACCATTAAATTTAAGGGTTATTATACTTCCGTCACTTCCAAAATCTTCTCAAAAAAAGATTAGAATATTTATATCATAATAAGGACAGGATAAGAAATTCACCACCAACTAAACAGCTTTTTGAACAAATTACTCAACGAACTAAAGAAACTCTTAGAAACTTCTTCATCATAATTTTCATCCAAAAAATATTCAGCATCGCTAATAATACTTCTTAATTCTTCTAAATCAGATTTGTTTATCCTAACAACCCCTTCATCAATTGTTCTTATTGTATCAACACACTCACCATTAAAACAAAAGTTACTTTTACATTCAAATGAATTGTCACAAGATTCTTCCGCATCGGACTGATTAATAAATTTGGTTCTTTCCACATTATAATAAGTTATGACTAAACCACAATATTTATCTTCATTGATGTAACCATTTGGAAAACATTCATGATTATCCCAACATCCTTTCATTATTCTACAAATGTCTTCCTTAGAAAATAATTCTTTATCTGTTTCATCTTCCCCAACCATAACTGCAGTAACCCCAGAAACCAAACTAAGAAAAAACAATCCTATCAAAACAAAAACTAATACCTTCATAAAAAACATACCAAAATACCATTAATAAACTTTTAGAAAATTATATTTTGAAAAGAACAGTATAAGAAATTCATCAAGCATTCGGTTACCCTCATGCTTGCTTCATCATTCTCGCTCGGATAAATCCTCACTCGAACAATTCACTAAAGGATAGCTTCCTTAACCTCAGACTTACGTCCTCGGCAAATTCACTATGTCTAGATTTGACCTTTCTCTTTCAAACTACATCTTCTAACTCCGTTCGGGATAAATCCCTCACATAATCCGAAGATATAATCAAAGTAAAGTAGATAAATAATATGTTTAATTATTCTCGAGAATAAATTCTCTCAAACAATAAAACAAAATGTGGCTTTTAGTAGACGCGAACTGAACAAATCGCGAAAGCTCAATGCTTACATTCCGTCTCTATCAACGCAATCTTCTATTGCGGCCTATGTTGATTCGTTTTGCGGTCCGCTTCGTGCTTAGATGCTTTCAGCACTTATCGGATAGAGCGTAGCTGCCCAGCCTGCTCATAACAACTGGTAGACCAGAGGCTCCGAACCCACGTTCCTCTCGTACTAGAGGGTCCTTCCACTCAATCAACAACACATCTAGTAGATATCATACAAACTGTCTCACGTACTTAATTCCTTATTTTCATAAAGGAGTGGACTATACCTTCATCCATTGCTTACACAATGGCGATCCGCGTCTTAGCTTCGCTTTTATAATAGCAAAACTCTCGAACTTAATCTCAGTCTCTACGGGGATAAAAATTTACTTACCGTTTCATTCGTAATCGTTCTCTTCTTAGAGTAATTCATCTCGCCAAACATATCAACAAGTTTACAAATCTCAATAAAATCTTGATTTGTTTTCTTATCTTCAAGTTTGTCTAGAATTTCTAATCCAAGATCGACTTGTCGTTTCTTCAAACGAACATACGGTTTCAGAAGTTCTAATATTTTCCGAACTTCTTTTGATTCAACAATAGTATAATCGCTAACTCCTGTTTTTCTATGACGAATATATCCACATCCAAATTTTTCTTTTAGCCAATCCAAAATTTCAACATATTTTGTTTTTTGATAAAAAGCAATTGAACTTCTTATCTGAAACTTTTGTTTATAATCTTTTCTTGGGACTATCTGAAAAAAGATGCTTCCATCTCCATCTAAAAAACCAGCGATATATGCAAGTATTGTTTCATCCATAAATCTCATCTTCCCTCGGTATTGCCATATCTTTTTAGTTTAAATAATTAATCTTCTATATTAATCATATAGAAAATCCCAAAAAGTTTTAGGTTTCACCGATATGAGCGGATTCTATTTTTCGTGGGATTACTCCCACGCAACGCCGTGTACTTCTAACTCTATTATTCACGAGCAAATCGTTAACTTTATTTTGACGTTCTTAACCCAGCTAACGATCCCTTTTAATGCGTGAACTCCGACACCCTTGGATGCTTGTGCACATCCAGGATAGGAAGAGCCGACAGCGATGTACCAAACCGCCCCGTCAATGTGAACTATCGGGGGCGACAAGCCTGTTATCCTTGAGGTACCTTTTCTGTCGTTTACTTGGCCCATCAAAAGCCATAGTAAGTTCGTTAAGCCCAACTTTCGTTCCTGCGTTCTTTGCTTTTCAAAACACAGTCAGATAAACTTTTGCCTTTACACTCTACTCCAGATTTCCGAACTGGATGAGTTTATCTTTGGGCCCCACAGATATCTTTTCTGCGGGGTGCCGCCCCAGCCAAACTGCCCGCCAATTGCTGTCCCAGTAAGGTTAGCGGACTTATTAAAATTGGGTAGTGTTACACTTTTGCTCCACCTGAACCGAAATTCAGGCTTCAACGCTCCTACCTACTCTAAGCAATCATAATAAATTCGCAACAACAGGTTGCAGTAAAGGTCTACAAGGTCTTCGCTTCCCACTAGACGACACCGGTCTTTTCACCGGTAAATGATTTCGGAGGGTGCAAGTTAGGGACAGTGACAACATCGTTAAGCCGTTCATGCACGTCACCATTCAGATGACAAGGCATTACGCTCATGTGTTATTCTGTATGTTTTGAGAGCACATACAACTCTTCATATCGCTATAAAGTTCGGACTCTATCTTCACAGTTTCCTGTGTCAAGCGTATTAGTCTCTGAGGATTCTAGAATTATTAATTCTTTTGGATTAAACTCCAAATTATATACGTTAAAATCACTATTAATCCTATGCTAAAATAGATTGTGAAATCTATACTAATAACATATGGAGCTTCATAATTCCCAATATAATAAACTTTCATTGAAAGATAAATTCCAACAATTAAACCAACAATAATTGAAATTATTGTTTTCAGTTTAGTTAATTTAAAATTCATATTTATTATTCGGTTATCAGATATTTAAATATTCCTAATTCTAACCTTTCCTGCTGATTGTCCGCAATCTAAAATTTTTACTGCCAATAAAATTAATTTATCGACGAGTATTTAGATATACTCGGATTTTCCAGCATATAGCTCGATTTTTTTCTCATAGCTTAAATTCGATTTTTCAATAGTCCATGTTTACCCTATAATGCTCGAAGCGTCTTACAATTTAATGTAAGCCGTAAGGCAACGTTCTACCTTAAGAGCCTCATAGTTAGGCCCGCCGTTTGATGGGCCTTCGACCGGTTGAAACCGGTGTTTGGACACCACCACTGGGCAGACTTCACCAAGCATACTTATCCTTTCGGAGCTGCGCTTAGCTACGTTTTTGGTAAACAGTCGTGCCATCCTTGTTACTGAGATCTACGTCCCCCCATAATGAATCATGGAAAGATATAGACATCCCTTCTACCGAAGATACGGGACTATTTATGCCGAATTCCCTTAACTTGATTAACCCTTCACGTCTTAGCCTTCTCAGCTTGGGTACCAGTGCCAGATCTTGGTACTGCTCATTACTTTCTATTTCTCAAACTTTTCACTGACTCTTGGACTCAGCAGATTCAGGAAGATTCGTAAACTTCTCTTCATTACAATCCATAAACTTCTCATTCCTTGTACCTCTCGGCACTCCACTTATCCGAAAGCGATTCAAAAACTTAACAAAAATAATAAGTACAGGAATATTAACCTGTTCTCCGTCGTCATACTCAGTTAAGATATGACTTAGGCGCAGACTAACCCTTAGCTAATTGGTAGTGCTAAGGAAACCGTACCCTTTCGACGTCTTTCGATTCTCAGAAAGATCAGATCCTACTCCCACCAGGATTCGCATTACTAGTCGTTCCACTCCCGCTTACGCAGAAACTTCGACACAACTAATACGCCTGCTTACTACAACATCCAACTGGATGTGTCCGAAGTATCGGTAATTTACTTTAGCCCCGTCCATCTTCGGGGCCCTCATTCTCAATGGGTGAGCTGTTACGCTTTCTTTAAATGATGGCGGCTTCTAGACCTACATCCCCACTGTCTCGGAATGAAGACTCCCTTCGTTACACTTAGTAAATATTTTGGGACCTTAACTTCGGGCTCCCTTCTTTGGGTTTCGTAATAGTATCTTACATACCATTGCTGTCTCAAGCATTACGCAGTTTACAGGTTCTGAGTTAGAAAAGTTTCCGTAACAAAAATGCTCTGCAAAACTTATCTGTACTTTACCCCATAAACAAACTGTGCTCAACTATACCTAAGCATATTTCAGCAGGAACCAGCTATCGCCAGATTAGAATGGCTTTTCACCCCTATTCCCAAATCATCCGAGTACATGCACGTAACACCGGTTCGGGCTTCCATTTCTCTTTCAAAAAACTTCGCCCTGTTCAGGAATAGATCATCTGGCTTCAGGTCTTACCCGTGTGACTAACGCACTTTCATACTCGCTTTCGCTTCGGCTTCATTTATTAACCTTGCCACACAAATAAACTCCCTGGCTCGTTCTTCAAAACGCACGCTACAACTCCGTAGAGCCGTAGCAAATTTGTAACTATTAGATTTCAAGTCTTTTAACTCTCTTGTGAGAGTACTTTTCAGCTTTCCCTCGCGGTACTCGTTCGCTATCGGACTTAAATTACTATTTAGGGTTAGGAGTTAATTCTCCCATATTCAGACGACTAATCCAAGTCGCCCTACTCTTTTTATGGCTCAACATATCAACTTTATTTACGGGGCTATCACCCTCTAAAGCGGTTCTTTCCAGAACACTTCAATTCGTCAACTTAGTCAAGTACCAAACCACATCTCTAACTTCGTTTCCAAAGCAGATTCAGCTTGCCCTGTTTCCTTTTCGCTCGCTGCTAATAAGGAAATCATTATTATTTTCTTTTCCTGCCGGTACTAAGATGTTTCAATTCCCGGCGTTGCTTTGCCTTTCGGCATAAAAAATGCGTTTCGCATTCGGAGATCTCGGGGTCAAAAGTCGCATGCACCTCACCCGAGCATATCGCAGCTTGCCACGTCCTTCATCAAAATTTAAGCCAAGCTATCCGTCTAATAGTTTCGTAGGTAATCTATCTTTCTTCACTTTGATTTAATCAAATCATTTACTTCCATCTCCCGAAAGAGATGGAAATGTCTTTAGTGAATTTCTTATACTGTTCTCATCGAATATAAAGTCTGTCGCCAGACTATTCTCAAACTCCCCAAGCCAGCGTCGCTGTTCTCGGTTCATCGTCAGTTTTTTAGAAGCTAACTCTGCTTCTTCGTCCCAAAAGAGGGTTGAATGTGATTTTATGAGTTGGATTCTGGTTTCCTCGAACCAAAATAAACGTTTTCATCTTCTGAAAAACATTTCTGAGTTTCATTCGTATATTCCTCAGCGGACAATTCTCTGAAAGTGATTTTATTAGTTTGTTCTCGTGGAATTCCTCCCGTGACATTAAATACCCCATAATGTCCATCCGAGGTAGCAATAAAAACATCCTTTTCAGCACCACCTCCACCGTTAGTAATAACTATATTTGTTATTTTTCTAAGGTTGCTTTCATTGTTTCTTTCGTTTTCTGCCATTGTTTCTTGTTTGTCCCCATGATATTTCTTCGTGAGGTGTATGGACCCACCGCGAATCGAACGCGGGTATCTTCGGTGCAAGCGAAGTATTCTACCACTAGACTATGGGCCCTGTGTTTGACACGGGTCTATTGTCTTTGAAGCGATTTACAATCGCGTAAGTAGACTACGGGCCCATGTTTTCCATCGGCACGAGTCACTCGCACCGACCAATAATGAAGCTAGATGATCAATTCTAATTGCTTAATATAATTTAAAAATAAAATTTTAATAGGCTAGTTCGCAGATAAAAAACTTCGAAGTGTACTTGCGTACTCGAGAAATTTTTTGTCAAGAAATAGTCATTAAAATAAATTTATAGGAGGTGATCCATCTGCAGGTTCCCCTACAGATACCTTGTGACGACTTAACCTACCTTGTCATGAAAAGGTTTTTCCCAAAAAGGGCTTTACCCCTACATAACTCGGTTGGTTTGACGGGCATTTCCTTCATCTGTATCAACAGATTTGGTTCCCCACTTAGCAAACGGTTTTCCCGTACTAAGCGAGCCCCAATGCATCTTAGACTTTAACTCCTGAATTGCTTCAAAATTAATCGAATCAGCAAAAGCCAACTCAACTATTTTTTTAAACAATTCAAAATCTCGTTTCCGACTCGCAATTCTCGGAGGATTCTTTTCAAAAAACGGAATTATTTTTTCAACAATTTCACTTTTATTTTGAACCTCAAACCGATAACAAAGAGTATGATTTTTTCTTTTATCTCTCTGAATGTAAACATTGCCACATTCAAAAAAATTCTGGAGTTCATCAAGGATTTCTTTGTCTTGATAACGAAGTTTTAAACTAAACTTTAGTTCAACTTTTGCTCGTCGATTTTTATCCGGATTAATCCGAACATTAAACGAGCCCTCGCCATCAACGAGTCCAACGATATAGTTATTATCTAACATTAGGTTTATCTCCTTCCCTTTCGGTACTATGAGATAAGCTGACTTCCTTCTTAACATTTTGTTTTAACTATTAAGTTAGGATCTCCCAAGGTCACTTATAAAACTTTTTCACCCATCCAAGTTAGATTTAAAAATTTCGCTGTTGACTATTTTCCAAATCAACAATTGCAAAATTTTTAGCTTGAAACTTCTTCTTACCACCGACCCGATTAAGAATCGTTTCATCTAAGTATTGCTACCATTCATTACTGAATACTAGGCTGGGTTTTGCCTCAAGCCCTCCAGCGTCCTCATTACTGAGAAAGAAATCAGTCAAATTTCTAACGCCTGCTATTTTGGCTACGCTCTTTTCTTGGCAAGAAAAGAGGAGTGGACTTTCACCACTTAGTTCTAAAAGCTGCTTGGCACATTTATTTCGGTGTGTGCAAGAGACAGGGACTTATTCACCGGGCAGTGCTAATACCCGATTACTACGAATTCCAACGTCATGAGGGTGGGTTGCAACCCTCAATCTGGACTGAGATATGCGTTAAGGGATTAGCTTCTCCTTTCGGAGTTGCATCTCATTGAACATACCATTGCCGCGCGCGTGTAGCCCAGGGGATTAGGGACGTACTCACCTAACGTAGCCCGCACCTTCCTCCTTGTTACCAAGGCAGTCTCGATAAAGTACCCATTTCTGTAGTAATTATCGACACGGGTCTCGCCTGTTACCTGATTTAACAGGTCACTTCACAGCACAGGCTGACGTCGGCCATGCATCTCCGCTCAGCGTGTCAGGTAAGCCCTTTAGGCTGACCTTCATCCTGCTGTCGCTCCTGGTGAGGTTCACGGTGTAAAATCTAATTGAACCGCACGCGTCACTCGTTGTATGTCTCCCCGCCAATTCCTTTAAGTTTCGATCTTGCGACTATACTTCCCAGGTAGCTCACTCTTCGCCTTCGCTTCAGCACCGAATCCTCCCGAAGAGGGCCCGATGTTTAGTGAGCAGTGTTTACTGCCAGGACTACACGGGTATCTAATCCGTTTTGCGCCCCTGGCCTTCATCCCTCACTGTCAGATTCGTCCTCGTAAGGTGCCTTCGCTCATTGTTAGTCCACCAAAGATTAACACATTTAACCGTTACCTCCGGCGTACTCCTTACGTCTACCGATCTCTAGCCGTTCAGTATCTCCCGCAAGCCCCACGCTTGAGACGTAGGATTTCACAAGAGACTTAAACGGCAAGCTACGGATGTTTTAGACCCAATAAAAAGGGATGCAACTTGAACTGCTGGTATTACCGCGGCGGCTGGCACCAGTCTTTCCCAGTCCTTATTCCTCTACATTTTTACAGTAAAGAAAAGTTTTTCTATACGAAAAACACTTTGGTTCGCTTTATCACACTTGCGTGCATTGTAAAAGATCCGCGACTGCTGCACTCCGTAGAGCTAGGAATAGTGTCTCAGATTCCTTCTCGGGGCGACTCCGCTAAGAGCCCCTAATGATCATCGCCTTGGTAGGCAATTACCCCACCAACAAGCTAATCATGCGCAGACTCATCCTTGAGCACGAGTTTCAGGGATCTACCTTTCCAGGTCGAATCCCCTATCAAGTATTAGACACAGTTTCCCGTGCTTATCCTTGACTCAAGGGTAGATTATCTACGTGTTACTGAGCAGTTTGCTTTCACCTATCTTACGACGGCAAAAAACTTGCATGTCTAAACCCAAACCAAATAGCTGCATCCTCCAGCAGGATAAACTGGAATTAAACAAAATGTTTATTTATGAAATTAAAAATTTCAAATCCTTTTTGCTTCCAAAAGATTAAAGGTAACCTTTTGAAATTTGCTATTAAAACTAATATTTAAATCAATAAATTAATATCTAAATAATTTCACTAACGACATCAGCACTGATGTTCCTATCCAATTCAATTTCACAGAATTAGATAAATATTATTTAGAAAGATCGCTCCATTGCTTTAAGACATAACTAGAATTGATCATCTTCACACTCGACTCAGTGGTCGTGCGCTCATTCTAGCCTCAAAATTATCAATTGAAGCTTTGGATATTATCTCCAAAGTTTTCATTATGTTATATCAGACAAAAATTCATTTATAAACTTATCGCCATCTTAGAAATACTTTTACCGACGGTCACGCAAAAAATGCTTTACAATCTTCCAAGCCTCAAAAACGACCAATCCTGAAAGACCTGCTGCAACTGAAATTCCCAACTGTGCTCCGCTCAAAGCAACAAATCCAAACACACTTCCAAGAGCCGTATAGATCGCAATAAGGTGCAATGCTCCCGAGATTAACACTGCATAAATTAAATATTTGTTGTTCAGAATTCCGGTCTTAAACAAACTATTATTAGATTTACATGAGAACGCAAAGAACATTTCGAAGAATATTGCTGTTGTAATTGCCATCGTTCGAGCTGCTTCAATTCCGAAATTATTCAATCCATAGTTAAATACGACCAAGGAAGAGACTACCATAAGAACCCCTGCAAGTAAAATCCATTGCCAAATTCCCTTCAGTAATCCATCTTTTCTCGGACGATTTTTCATAATATCTTTTTCCGCAGGTTCGACTGCTAACGCTAAAGCGGGAAGAGAATCTGTAACAAGATTCATCCAAAGAATTGCAAGAGGTAAAAATATCAGGGGCCATCCCAGCAATAATCCGACAATCACAATAAGAACCTCTCCAGCATTAGCCGCCAATAAAAACTTAATCGACTTCTTCATATTATCAAACACTCGCCGACCCTGTCGAACTGCCTTAATAATAGAAGCAAAATTGTCATCAAGCAAAACCATGTCTGAAGAATCTCGCGCAACATCACTCCCACGAATCCCCATCGCAATTCCAATGTTTGCTTTTTTTAGCGCCAAAATATCATTAACTCCATCGCCAGTTACTGCAACAGTTTCATTTTGTTTTTCTAAAATTTCAACAATTTTTAATTTCTGTTGCGGAGTCACTCTCGCAAAAATCGTCCTATCTCTAACCACCTCATCCCATTTTTCATCAGGCAATTTATCTAACTCGCATCCCTCAATTAATTTGCCCTCAAGCCCAATCTTCTCAACAATCGCTTTGGTCGTGAAAGCTGAATCTCCCGTGATAACTTTAATCTTTATCCCTGCAGCCATAGCTTCCATAATCGCATCTTTAACTTCCTTTCTCGGCGGATCAATCATCCCCGCAAATCCCACAAACACCAGATGATTCTCGGCGTCGTCTTGCTTAATGTCTGTAACTTGCCTAAATCCAAATCCAAGGACCCTTAGACCTTCACCTTCCATAACCCTAGAAATTTTCACTAATTCCTTTTTTCGTTTAGCCGTCATTAATTTCAATTTTCCTTCAACAAATTCCTTAGTGCATCTATCGAGGACAAACAATGGCGCTCCCTTGACATAACTTGTTCTAATCTTTCCATTCTCTCGGATGATCGACATCATTTTTCGCTCTGAATCAAAAGGATATTCTTTTACACGTCCATTTTTCCCAACAACTTCTCCCTTACATATTCCAAATCTTTTAGCAACTTTAATCAATGCAATTTCTGTAGGGTCTCCAAGAATCTCATCCGCTTCGTCTCTCGCATTATTACACAAAATCCCTATCTTCAAAATCTGCTTTTCCCGAACACTCAATTCTTTAATTCCGTCCACAAGGATTATCCTTCCCGAATAAATTTTATCCACTTTCAATTCTTCCTCTGTCAGGGTCCCCGTCTTATCTGTGCAAATTACTGTGGCCCTCCCCAAGGTCTCAACTGCAGGGAGTTTCCGAACCAAAGTATTAACCTTATACATATGTTTAATCGCAATTGCAAGAGTGATAGCAATAATCGCCGGAAGGGCAGAAGGTATCGCCGCCACAGCTAAGCTAACAGAGACCAAAAACATCTCAACCTTGTCAATCCCCACCGCAATCCCTATGAAAAACGCAACCGAAACAAAAACCAAAATTGCAATAGAAATATTTTTTGAAAAGGTATCTATCTTTTCCTCTAAAGGCATCTTTTCGTCAGTCGTAGTCTGAACAAGGTCAGCCAACTTTCCAAACTCGGTATTATTTCCAGTCTCAACAACAACGGCAGTCGCCCTTCCACGAACAACCGAAGTTCCTGCATAAAGTAAATTTTTTCTATCTGCCAAAACAATTTCTTTTCTCAAGGTCTTCTCATTTTTTTCAACCGGAAAACTCTCCCCCGTTAAAACAGCTTCGTTAATCTGTAAATTATCTTGCTTAATAATCCTACAATCTGCGAGAATCTTATCACCCGCATCAAGTATAACAATATCTCCCGGAACTAAATTTCTAGAATCAATTTCCTTATGAACTCCCTCACGACTCACCGTTACTTTATATTGTAAACTCTTTTTCAACTTCTCGATAATCGCTTCTGCCTTATATTCCTGAATAAATCCAATAATTGCATTTAAAATAACTACCACCATAATAACAATTGCATCAAGCCAATGCCCAATAAACATAGAGATAATCGCAACCAGAATCAAAATATAAACCAACAAAGAATTAAACTGTCCAAGAAAAATCATGAACTTACTCTTTGTCTTAAATTTCCGAAGAACATTCTTTCCATATTTCGCAAATCTCTTTTGAACCTCTGCCTCAGTTAGACCTTTCTCAGAACTTTTCAACCCCTTCAAAACACTCTCGGAGGAATGCGCATGCCAATCCATAAAATACCTAGGAAAATTAGAATTATAAATCTTTAGAATTAACTAGGTAACCCTGGAGGCGCAGGTTGTCCGACAAAGTTGGACGGCACCGTCGTTTCGTGAGAAATGATAATTTTTCTCGAAGTAAATACGAAAACTTGTTTTCGTTAAATAAGAGGATACACATCTGAAGGAGATATCTCCTTAGAATTAAACGCCTTCTTCAACAGCTTCACTAACACTCACACTTTCTTCATCATCATCAGAAACTTTATTCTTCGCTTCCTCATCAGCCTGTTCAGCCAAAGCCCTCATCTTCTCTTCAATTGCGCTCTCCGCCGACTTCAAGTCCCGTTCCTTTTTCTCTCGAGCCGCTTTCTTCTTTCGTGGTTCTTCTAAGATAAGTGCTTCTCCAACAAAATCTTCAAGAGTTGGCAATGGTTTATCAATCTTATGAGCCTTCATATATTCCCGCGCCAATAACCAGAAAAATAACCCCATAGATTTATTCGACTTATTATTCCCAATCATAACTACGTCAATGTCCGCAGTGTGATTGTTCGTATCACAAAGTCCGATAACCGGAATTCGAATATTCTTAGCATCCGCCAAAGCGTTCTTATCCATCCAAGGGTCACAAATGAAAATCATCTTTGTCTCAATAAAATCCTCCAAAACAGTGTTAGTCAAAACTCCGCTCGGGTATTTCTTTGTAAAAGTTCGAACACCAGTCAACTCAGCAAACATCTTAGCCGCTCTCCATCCAGCCTCCCTTTTACAAACAAGAGTCCAGTCTTCAGGTTTATACTCCTTAATAAAATCAATTCCTTCAGCCAACTTCTTATCAACAAGCAAGGTATTTAAAATAGCAAGACCATCAAGTCTCCTTCGGTAAACATACTTCCGCATAGTCGGAGTAATTACCTTAGTTCCAAGATATGACGCCGTCTTAATATAATCTTCAAGAGGGGTCAAAATTGTCTGATCTTCTTTCTTGTCGCCATCACTTACGCTTGGCATTTTTTCCTTTTTATCAGGTTTTATCTCCTCTTTCTGAGTATCAATGCCCTCATCAGAGGGTACTTGCAGCTGCGCTACAACTGGTTCTTTAACAATAGTTTCTTTTGTTTTTACCATATTTGTATATAATTCCGCTCAGGAGTTTAGAAAATTTCCGAAGAAATTTTCTCAATGAAACATCTTCCCTAGACCTACTTGGTTGATGTTACTTAATGCTACTACGGATTTCTCCGCCCCGCACCTGACGCGTATAGTTGATGAGAAAATTGGGTATTTAAAGTTTAGCGTTTACCAAAATTCCACAGGAATTTCTACCATAGACTTGCCTTTCAGAACCTTGGAAATAAGTTTGTCTTTACCTTCATAGTAAATTCCATCTCCATCATTATCATATACTTTCTCACCATTTTTTTTCACCCAAACAAATCTCCTAATGAGATCTTTTTTAGTCCCCCAGCCACACTTTGCAAAGAATTTTGTCTTGCCCGTAAAACCAATAATCGTTTTGTCCATTTTTTTAGATTGATTAACCATGGCATTAACCATTAGTTTACCATAACCCTTTTTCTTAACTGATGAAATTGTACTGCAAACACCTCCAATATTGTAAGTCTTGCTTTTGTATTTTACTTTGATTGGCCTAATTCCTCCAAAAGAAACTATTCTACCCTTTTTCTTGACCATCACCCACAAAGTATTAGGCTCATAATCTTTCTTGAAATCTTTTCGGTTCTTCTCACCAAATTCTTTTACTCTCAATTCCTCTAATGCTTTTTTATCTCTTCTATTAAGGTCTTTACTTTTAACAACATCAACAACAAAGTCTCCTTTTAACTTTCTGCTTAAAAATTTCTCAAGAAGGTCTACCTTGTAAATAACATTCAATTTAGTTTTATCCGATTCAATTAAGGCCCGCCCATACATTTCTTCTATTTGAATTAGCTTGAGAAGCCTAATTTGGAGACCATAAAAGTTAATCTTGGCATGATTTGATTTAAACAAAGTACTTTCCTTCATTGTTTTGTAACCCTTGCCAACACTATCAACTTCGACTTTCAAATCTCCTTTCTTAATAATTAACGTTTCCCATCGGGGAGAGTAATAATATTTTATTTTGTTCTTTTTTAACGCCCTTACAACCTTTGGAAAATTCTTCTTATGTTCTGGAATCATTATGTCAATATCATTAACATTAATGCCCTTATTCTTAGTATAATAAAAATGTGCAAAACTCCCATAAACTATCGTTGGAATTCCTGCGTCTTCGCAAATTTTAATAATCTTTTTAGCAAAAATTACTAACTCTTTGAAATGTTCTTTATTCTTCGGATATTTCATTTTCCCCCTAAGCCCCTATAAAACTCAACAACTCAAATACTAACATTGCTGGCCAAACGATCGCTTTCAAAAGTCCCAAAACGCCGTTCCAAAAGCCAGTTGCTGTAGAGATGTAATAAATCGCCGCACCGAGAAATCCTAGAAAATAAGCACATCCGCCGCAAGCACCCCTTCCAGTTCCACAAGATATTTCTTTTGTTTTCTTTACCATTTTAACCTCCTTTAAATTTAGTTTATCTAAATTTTCATGATTGATTTCTAATCATTCTTTTGATTTAGTTTATCTAAATTTTCATGATTGATTTCTAATCATCTTATTTATTTAGTTCCCGTTCGATTTCCATAACTCTTCTCAACTTAATCAAACGCTCTCGACCATAAATACCCGTTTTAATAAACTGCCCACCAAAGCCGACGCAATAATCTGCCAAAGTATCATCCATCGTTTCTCCGCTACGATGCGAAAAAATCATCACGATATTATGTTGTTTACAAAACTGCACAACATTCTTCACTTCAATCATAGAACCAATCTGATTTGGCTTCACAATCATCGCATTCATCGCACCAGAACTAACCGCCCTACGGACCAATCGCATATTCGTCGTAGTCAAATCATCACCTACAATTAAAGTCTTAGATTTATTCTTTTCAATAGCATTCAAAATTTCCTTGAACCCAGAAAAATCCTCTTCTTGCATTCCATCCTCAACATAAAAAATCCCAAATTTTTTAATCAATCTCTCAATATAATCTGCCTGATCAACCTTGTCCCGAATCAATTCTTTATTTTTATATTTATAATACCCCCGCTCATAAAAAGAAGAAGCCGCAATATCAAGCCCAATTCTCAAGCCGTGTTTTTTTGCAACGCTCTTTAAAATTTCAAGAACTTCCTCATTCGTCAACGATGTCATCCACGGGCCCTCATCACTTCTCCGGACCCTCCATCCTTTCTCCTTCTTTCTTAATAATTCTTTTGCATCTTCATAGGCCCTAAAGTTCACCGTTACTGCTCGCGAAAAAGTTTTCTCTCTCGGAATCAATAAAAATTCTTGGAAATCCGGTTTCTTACCTTTAATCATCCCAGAATGCACTCCCCCCCCAATACAATTTCCAATCGGCATTGGCATCTTTGGTTTCAACCCCCCATTTACCTCGTCGTTAATAAATTGCCAAAGCTCTTTCCCATTATCCGCAGCAGCTGCCTTCAAAAAAACACTCTCCATCGCATAGCTAACATTCCCCCCAAACTTCCCATATCGTCCTTCAAATCTTTTCATCAATTCAACCAACAGTTTCAAATCCTCGATTTTTTTAATAAGAAAATTCTTATGTTTCAGCATAGGACAAAAAACTTTCAACATTTTCAGGCTATGCTCAATCCCCTTAGAATTATAATCCTGCACTTCGCTCTTTCCTTTCGACTTTCCAGATGGTGCGCTCACAACAAACTTACCCTCATAAGTTTCCAACTCAATCTGCACAGTTTTCTTCTTCCGAGAATTCTTCACCAAGCTGGCCATCACTTCTCTAACAAACATACATCATAAAACTAAGAGAACATTATAAACTTTACTTCTTTGAAGCAGCAGCCTCAGAATAACCTTTCTTCAAAATATCCATCAATTCCTTAACTGGAATAATTTTATCACAACGATAAGCATTCGCCCCAGAAAAAGCAAAGCCCCTAGAAAGTCTACCCGCCCCCGAATTTGTAAGGGCATTAGCAATACAATAAGGAGATTCTTGAGGATTACATTTTTCAAGACAATGATAATAACATCCGAATTTCCCCCCCTCGCCACGGGCTATTCTCTCCAGATACTCATTATTAATTGCGCGGCCAACAAGTCCAACAGGGCTATCTATCAAAACAATATCTTCCTTCCTAGCTCGAAGATATTCTTCCTTGAATTTAATGTTAGCATCACATTCATAAGTCACTACAAAACGAGTCCCCATCTGAACACCGGCAGCCCCCCAACTAAATGCCTTATAAATATCTTCTCCAGTATAAATCCCCCCCGCAGCAATGACCGGAATATTTCCAAATTTTTCTACTTCCCTTATTGTTCTTACAACTTCCTTTTCAAGAGCACTTTCAACAAACTCTGGATTTTCTAACTTCTTTCTTCCAAAGCCTAAATGCCCTCCAGCCTTTGGCCCCTCTACAACAATCGCATCCGGAAGACGACCATATTTTTCCCAAGCTTCACACATCTTTCCAGCAAATCTACCATAAGAAGTAATTGGCACTAGCTTCATTAGAGAGTCTCCTACAATCTCTGGAAGATTCTCACAAAATCCTGCACCCGTAATTAATAAATCCGCACCAGCCTCAACCGAAGCTCTAACCAAACTCTCATAATCTGTCAGAGCCACCATAGCATTCACACCAATAACTCCCCCAGACATACTCCTCGCTTTCCCAATCTCCACTATTAAAGCAGCTGCATTTGCCTCTGCATAATTTCCATTAAAATTCTTATGGTCTCCAAGTCCTACACTCGCAATAACTCCCACTCCCCCTTCATTCGCAACGGCGGCGGCCAAACCACTCAAAGAAATCTTTACACCCATACCCCCCTGTATAATCGGAACAGGGACTATTAATCCACCAATATTCAGCTCAGGCATTACTATCATACTAAACTTATTCACAAATACTACTTAAAAATTTATATACTAAACTTATTCACAAATACTACTTAAAAATTTATATACTAAACTTATTCTAAATCCTCGGTTGGAATTTCCGCTATTGGAGATTCATCCTCTTCTTCAATTTCTGGCTCTTCACCGGAATCCGCAAGTTCCATCATCTCCCCACCTGCAGCAATGTCCCTCTCTTCCTGCTTCTCTGCCTCCTCTTTAGCAGCATCAGAAATCTTACTTTCTTCAATCTTAATCTTCTCAAGAGGTTCTTCTTTTCGCTCAGGCATTGGTCTATTAACCGAAATCGGCAAAACACCACTATCTAATTCTTTCTCAGCAATTCTTAATGGATCATAATTAACCCCATTCAAATCTTCTTCACTCATCTTAGTTAACAAAGGAGCATCCATAGAAATTTGCAAACCCCGAGCCCCGATAATTCGTGCTCTTTCATACTTAGAAAATTCTTGTTTTTCAGCCATTTTATTTACCAAGGACAAATTCCTTAATCTTAGGAAACATCTCTGCCCATTTAGATTCAACAAGCTTTAAAATAGTTTCCATGTCTTCTGAAGTGATAACCCCCGACTTTCCTTTTTGCATTGCAGTAATTCTTGGTTCCCCACCATTATCTCCAACAGCAATTGTTAATCTAAATTCAGAAACAGCCTCTTCTTCCTTGCTAACATCCACCACAATTTTTTTACCAATTTTATGAAAAGTCATACTAAAAGATAAAACATCTTTATTTAACGGGATTCCTTTATCACTATAGCCTTCAACTTTATCCTCTTCAGCATTATAAATAGGCATTCGAGCTCTACCTAAAGCAATCAAAGATGCTAATCCTGCAACATCCAATAAGTTACCATCATCATTAATTGTAACGATATCTACAAAAACCTGCCAAACTTTCTCACCTTCTTTAATACACAATCCCTTAAAATCAATAAATCCAGATTCTCTAATCCCTCTATCAATAACTCTAGCAAGCTCAACTGATTCAATTCCCGGCCTGCCCATATCAAATTGCTGCGAAGCCATAGGGTGCAATTCCGCGTTAGTCATAAAAGTTCCTTGATCTTGAGAATCAGGATATGGAGCAGCCAAAGCTAAATGAACGCCAGCTAAAACTTCTGTTTTTCCAAACTTTACACTAACTGCACTCGCAGAATTCTCACTAATTCCATCTTTAACAACAAGTTTTCGATACTCATCACTCTTTCGACCATCAAGTCTCTTATTCTCTGCAATAAATTCTTCAATTTTTTCTTTCTGCAAATTAGGAATTATAAAATCACCCATTGTTGCCCTCCAAGGGTACACCTTTGGGTGCACCATTCTCTCCATTTACATTTTTAAGTGCTTCCATTTGAACTACCAAAATTTTCTCACATGCTTTCTTAGCTAATTCTATGGTCTCCTTAAATTCTGGAATAGAAATTTTACCATCTAATTGCAAAAGGGCAAGATTTTTTGTCCTCGAAGTGAAAACCATTGGGATATCTGTAGAACCTTCCCCATCATGGAATAGCGAGTCTTCATATTTATCTAAATCAACAACTAAACTCTTATCAATCTTCCCGACTCCAATAGCCGAAACCATTTCCTTCATCGGAATTCCTGCATGAGCTAAGGCCATAGCGGCAGCATTAATACCCGCAACCCGAGTCCCAGCATCTGCCTGTGGAATTTGAATAAAAACATCAACAACAGTATTTGGAAATTCAGATAAATCAACAACAGAACTTAAAGCCCACTCAGTAACTTTAGAAATTTCTTCACTTCTCCTGTTTGGTCCAGGTCGAATCCTGTCTTCAACAGAAAATGGCATCATTCCATAATTTACTCTTAAAACTCCATTTTTTGGATTTTGCATATGTTGTGGATGAAGTGTTCTTGGACCTCTAACAACTGCAATAGCCTTTGTCTTTCCTGTTTCAAAAATAGCCGAACCATCTGCACTCGGAACAACTCCCACCTTCGCAGTCATAGGTCGAACCTCGTCCATGGCTCTTCCACTTTCTCTTTTAGTATACAAATTTTTCTTAACTGCCATTATTCATTATCTTCTCCAACATTTTGTTCAGATTCTCCATCAGTATTTTCTGCAATAATCTCAGGAGAATTAACTTTCAATCCAAGTTTCTTAATAAACTTCTCAACCTTTTCGGTCAATCCAGTAATTGTAGCGTGGGCAACGATAAATTCGATAATTTTCTTTGTAGCAAGTTCTTTATCAGAATCATTTCCAGAAATCCAAACCTTTCCATTCTGACCTACTGTAATGCTACATCCAGTCGCATCCTTAATCATCTTAACCATACTTCCTTCTTTACCAATAATTCGAGGAACTTTGTTCGGACTAACTGAAATAATCATCCCCCCCTCAATTTTTCCAAATCCCCTCATCTTCATAGAAAGGTCAACGCCTCTGGATTTAACATCCCAAACCTTAACAACAACCGCTTCTCCAAAATCTAAATATTCTCTCATTTCATTTCTATTGATATATCTTGGAACTTCTGCCACAGGCAAAAATGCGTTCTGTGCTCCGCCAAAATCAATTAACCATCCGTTAAATGTAATATCTACAATTGTTCCAATAATCGTATTTCCTCTTCGAGGATAGTAAGCTCCAGAAACTGGAATAACTCTAACATGTTTTTCAAAAATATTCATAATTCCATATCGTCCAGCTACAACATCTCCACCATCTCGGTAAGCACCATCACCAGGTAAATATTCATTTCCAGAGACTAATGTCTCTCCCGGAATAACGATTTGTCTTTTTTCTATAACCATATTATTTTTCTAGATAATCTATAATTTTATGACATCCATTGATGCCCAATTTTTTTATCTTAATCATTTATTAGAAAATGGCTTTATAAAGTTTGCGGGTAAATTGGCATTGCGTGAGATAAATCTATTTTCTTAGAATAACATAAACTTTCCTTCCAAGCAAATTCTTAGGAGCATCTATCTTTGCTCCATTACCAAACTTTGTAATTGTTCTCTCAAATATGAGTT
>Ga0180009_10001710_pt1 | contig 26539 bp, 15 predicted proteins | sample OS_PC_MetaG_FD_123537 | JGI IMG/M metagenome (GOLD analysis project Ga0180009, IMG submission 123537) | Groundwater microbial communities from the Aspo Hard Rock Laboratory (HRL) deep subsurface site, Sweden - OS_PC_MetaG | ecosystem: Environmental > Aquatic > Deep subsurface > Groundwater... | reverse complement strand
TGTTGGCGTGGTTGATGTCTATCTTGGCCCGCAGCACCAGCTCACCCTCGCCGAACTCCCCGGCCCGCATGCGCCGGAACAGATCCAGGTTCTCCTCCACGGTGCGGTCGCGATAGGGGCTGTTCGTGCCCGGCTTGCCAAAGACCCCCCGTTGTTTGCGACCCTCCTCCGCGGAGAGGTCACACACGTAGGCCTTGCCCTTTTTGATGAGTACCACCGCCAGGTCGTAGAGCTGGTCAAAGTAGTTCGACGCGTAATAGAGGCGGTCCTCCCAGTCGTACCCGAGCCAGCGCACGTCGGCTTGGATGGAGTCCACGTACTCCACTTCCTCTTTGCTTGGATTGGTGTCATCAAAACGAAGGTTGCAGGTGCCACCGTACTCGCCGGCCAGCCCGAAGTTCAGGCAGATGGACTTGGCGTGACCAATGTGCAGGTAGCCGTTGGGCTCGGGGGGGAATCGTGTGGCCACCCGACCACCGTGTTTGCCACTCTCATTGTCGGCGTCGATGATCTCTTTGATGAAGTGCGTCGGTGCGCCGGACACTTCCGCGCCCGTCTCGGGGTCCTTGGGGGGCTTTGCATGCGACGATTCCATGGTGATACCTCATTGGTGCGGCGGGCCCGGGGTCGGCCGCCAGCGCTCCCCTGCATAGCGCGAACGGTTGCGCTCGTCCACACTATCGTCGCCCGATTGCCAATCCCCGTGACCTGTGGTTCATTGTCGCCGGGCCCAGTTCGCCCCTAAGGTCTATTCCATGACAGAAGTTCGCGTACGTTTTCCCCCTTCCCCCACCGGGTACCTGCACATCGGCGGCGCCCGCACGGCGTTATACAACTGGCTTTTGGTCAAAAAGCTCGGTGGCAAGCTGATCCTGCGCATCGAGGACACCGACGTGGAGCGGTCCACAGAGGCCTCCGCCCAAGCCATCCTCGAAGGCCTCGAGTGGATGGGCATCACCTGGGATGAAGGGCCGTATCTCCAGTCGGATTACGCCGACCAGCATCGCGAAACCGCCGAGGTGCTCGTGCAGAAAGGCGCCGCCTACCGCTGCTACTGCACCAAAGAAGAGCTGGCGGAAAAGCGGGAGGCCGCCCAGGCCGCCAAGCAGCGCTTCCAGGGCTATGACGGCACCTGTCGGGACCTCACCGACGAGCAGCGCGCCACCTTCGAGGCCGAAGGTCGCGAGTCGGTGGTGCGCTTCCGCGTGGAGCAGGGCGCCGGCAGTGTGCGGTTCGACGACCTGGTCTTCGGGCGCACAGAGGTGAGCCTGTCCGAGCTGGATGACTTTGTCATCGTACGCTCCAACGGCGTGCCGCTGTACGTGCTATCCAACGTGGCGGACGACCATCGGGACCGTATCACCCACGTGCTCCGGGGCGCAGACCATCTGGTGAACACCCCCAAACAGGTGCTGCTGTATCGAGCCATGGGCTGGGACGTGCCGCAGTTCGCCCATATGGCGCTGACCCTGGACCCCCAAAAGGCCAAGATCTCCAAGCGGCGCCACGGCGAGGTGGTGGCGGTGCAGTTCTACCGCGACCACGGTTTTCTGCCCTGGGCCTTCTGCAACTTCATGGCCCTGCTGGGGTGGTCCGTGGGAGACGACCGCGAGATCTACGAGACCCCCGAGGACCTCATCCAAGCCTTCTCCATCGAGGGCATGGGTAAGCGCAACTCGGTGTTCAACTACAGAAAGGGCGACCCGAAGTTCATCACCGACCCCAAGGCCATCCACATCAACGCGCAGCACCTGCGCAACATGGCCGTGGCGGACCTGGCGCCCCACGTGAAGAAGCAACTCGAAGGCAACTCCATCTGGAATGCCGCGTGGGACGAGGGCGGCGAACAGCGCGCCTGGTTCCTTCAGACCCTGGAGCTCATCCGCGTGCGCTACAACCTGCTCACGGACTTTGTGACCTACGCCCGGGCGTTTTTCGACGACGACTATCCCATGGACGAAAAGGCCACGCGCAAGTCCCTGCGCAAGGATCCGGCCCTCGCCGAGTACCTGCCGCAGCTGGCCGCGCGCCTCGAGGGGCTCAACACCTACGACCTCGAGACCACCGAGGCCGCGCTGCGCACGTTGGTCGACGAGCTCTCCATCAATCCGGGGTTGCTGATCAACGCCGCCCGGGTGGCCCTCACCGGCCAGGGCGTGGGCCCGGGCATCTTCGAGCTGTTCGTGACCCTCGGCCAGAAACGCTCCTGCGCACGACTGCGCGAAAAGGCAACGCTGATCTGACACCCCATCCGCGGGAGGGGAGCCCATGTCTGGAATCCGTTACGTATGCCTGTCCGACCTGCACTTCGGGCAAAACGACGGGCTACTTACGAATCTGTCCCAGGACGGCGATGCCATTGACGTGACCCGGCCCAGCCCTTTGCTCGTGGCGCTGTGCGACGGGCTGCGGGCCCTGCTCGCTCAGAACCCGGCCGACGCCCCGCTCCCCACGCTGATCCTCAATGGCGATGTGCTCGAAACGGCGTTTACAACCCTCAACGAGGCCGCCATGGCCTTCGAGCGGTTCGTGGAGCTGGCCTTCCCGGCCGACAGCGCGCCCCTCTTCGGCCGGGTGATCATGCTGCCGGGAAACCACGACCACCACCTGTGGGAGATGGCCCGGGAGACCCAGTACGTGAATCACATCCGGCGGGACTGCGCCCCCGGCACCGTGCTCGACGAGCCCTGGCACACCACCAACATGCTCGTGCAAGACGATCCGCGGCCCCTCACAAGCTACTTTTTGAACAACCTCATCGGGCGCCACCCACACCTGTCGGACCTCGAGGTGGAGATCGCCTACCCCAACTTCGGGCTGCACCGTCCCGACCTGTCGCGGGTGGTGGTCTTCCACCACGGCCACTTCATCGAGAAGCTCTACCACCTGCTGAGCCTGCTGGCCGACAGCCTCTTCCCGGACCGCGAGCCCCCCGAGCTGGTGTGGGAAGTGGAGGCGGAGAACTTCGCCTGGATCGATTTCTTCTGGGGTTGCCTCGGGCGCAGCGGCCGCGTCGGTCCCCTGGTCCAGGACGTCTACGACAGCCTGGGTTACACCGAGGCGCGCAACGCGCTGCTGAACAACCTGGCCCAGAGCCTCGCTGCGAACCACAACCTGCCCGGCTGGACAGACAAGATGGAGGGACTCCTCATGAAAAAGGCGCTGGAGGTCCTCGCAGACTGGATCATGCGTCACGAGCGACGCGAATCCACCGGAGACCGAACCGGCGCGATCCCCCTCTCCGCGTCCGCGCAAAAGGGGCTGTTGAGCTACCTGACCGGACCCACCCGGCAGCAGCTGCTCATGGAGCTTGAGGTCCTCGCACTCCATCACGTGACCTTTGTCTTCGGCCACACGCACAAGCCCTATCAGACGCTGCAGACCGTGCACGGCTACGCCTTCCCGGTGCCGGTGTACAATACGGGCGGTTGGGTCGTCGAAACCACCGCCCCCTGCCCGGAGCGCGGCGCCTCGGCCGTGCTGCTCGACGACGAGCTCAACGCGGTCTCCCTGCACCTGTACCGCGAAGACGACTACGACGTACGCATTTGCGACGCTGATCCCGACACCGCCGAGGAAAACCCCCTCGGTGCCCATGCCCGCCGCGCCGTGGCCGCCACCCGCGCCACCTGGCGCACCTTCGCCGAGACCGCCCGCGCCCAGGTCACCGCCCACGCCGACGCCCGCGCCCGGCGTCAGGCCGCGCGGTTGCACCCGAAAGTGTGCATCTAGGACCTACCTCCGCGGTCGTGAGCCGCTACCCCCCCTGGACCCGACGCGGGCGCACAGTCCGACGCCGCCCCACCCACGGGGCTCGCCCTCACGCTGCTGGTCGTATTGCTCCTGATCCGCTGTCGACGGTGCGGTGGGTTCCGCAAACCCCGCCGCCCCCGATTTCTTTCGGGAACACTCGTACTTCGCCTTCCATTCTCGCGAATCGCGCGTATGCTGCGCGAATGACTGAGCGACAAGCCGACACCGATCTGTTCCTGGCGCTTACACCCGAGGCCGTGCTGCAAGCCGTCGAAGCGGGAGGGATCCGCTGCAAGCCCGTCTGCTTCGCCATGAACTCGTTCGAGAACCGTGTGTACATGATGGAGACCGAAGAGGAAGCGCGCATCGTCTCCAAGTTTTACCGGCCCCAGCGCTGGACCCGGGAACAGATCCTCGAAGAACACCAGTTCCTGGACGACCTCGTCGAGGGGGAGGTCCCGGTGTGCCCCACCATGCGCTTCCCCGACGGGGAGACGCTCAAGGAGAAAAACGGGATCCTGTACTGCCTGTTCGAGTCCCGCGGGGGGCGCGTGCCGGAGGAGCTAAGCGACGAAAACGTGGAGCGCATGGGCATGCTCGTGGCCCGTATGCACAACGTGGGGGACAGCCGCCCGGCTGAACACCGCATCCACATCACAGCCGACAGGTACATCTGGGACAACGTCGGCTGGCTCGAGGAGCACGACACGCTCCCCCCCAAGGTCGCCACACGCTACCTGGACGCCGCAACCTACATCGCCGGCGTGTACCAGGAGTACATGGAAGGCGTTGCCGTGCACCGCATCCATGGCGACTGCCATCTGGGAAATCTGCTGCTGCGTGATGATGTGTTCAACGTCCTGGACTTTGATGACATGGTCGTCGGGCCGGCCGTGCAGGACCTCTGGCTCGCGCTGTCGGGGCGGGACGATCACACCCGACGGCAGCGGCATTGCTTCCTGGAAGGCTACGAGCGCTTCCGCCAGTTCGACCGCACCACCCTGCGGCTCATCGAGCCCCTGAGAGGGCTGCGCATGGTCCACTACGCCACCTGGCTGGCCCGCCGCTGGCACGACCCCATCTTCCCCCTCACCTGGCCGCACCACGGCACCGAGGAGTATTGGGAAGACGAGACCGCCGCCCTGGAAGACCTGGTCACCTACATTCAGAACGACCGCGGTGACGCCCGGACCCTGGAGCCGACGCCCAACCTCACGAACAAAGACTACTTCTTCGACTGGGAAGACAAGTAGCCATGGCGTAGCTACTGGGGCTGGACGAAGCGGCCGAGGAAGAGAATCACACCGGTCTGGGTGTCGCGGATCAGAAAGAGGAAGGGGTGGTCGGCGCGGAAGACGGGGATCTCGGGAGGAAGGGCTCTTCCCCGCGTCGCCATGGCCACCGCCGTGGCGGCGGCCGCGACCGTGCCCTCTTCGGTCACATCGCAGTTGGCCTGTATGCCTGCTCGCGTTAGTACGCGCAGTGGGACCCCAAATTTGTCATCGTTCCGTCACGCCTTCATACAGTATGACATAGACCGCCCGGCGACGATGAGCTGCGAGCGCTCGGTAGCCGCTACTTTTTGAGCAGGTCGGCGAAGGGGTTGTAGCTGAAGCCGCTGGCGGAGCTGCCTCCGCGGGGCGCGCTGTCCTGGCGGCCCCGGTTGGGCGGGGGGCGCTTGCCCGCGGGTCCGCGCAGGGCGTCGCCGTTGGGTTGTTGGAACTGGGGTGGGCTGTCCGCGCGACAGGTCAGGGAGATGCGCTTGCGCTCCAGGTCCACCTCCAGCACGCGGACCTTGAGCTTATCGCCCACTTTTACGACTTCGCTCGGATCCTTGACGAAACGATCCGCGAGCTGGGAGATGTGCACCAGCCCGTCCTGTTTCACGCCGATGTCCACGAAGGCGCCGAAGTGCGTCACGTTGGTCACGACGCCTTCGAGGCTCATGCCCTTTTCCAGGTCTTGGAGAGTGTTGACATCGTCGCGGAAATTGGGCGGCTCGAACACGTCCCGCGGGTCCCGGCCCGGTTTTTTGAGCTCGTTGGCGATGTCCCGCAGGGTTGGCTCGCCCACCTCGTCGTTTACATAGCGCTGGATGTCTATGCGGTCGGCCAGCTTGGGGTCGCCCATCAGATCGGCGAGGCTCACCTGCATGTCCTTGGCGATTTGCTCCACCAGCTTGTACCGCTCGGGGTGCACCGCCGAGGCGTCCAGGGGATAGGCACCGCCCCGGATGCGGAGGAACCCCGCCGCTTGCTCATAGGTCCGCGGGCCGACGCCTGCAACCTTGAGGAGCTGGCGCCGTGTGGCGAAGGCACCGTGTTCCTCCCGGTGGGAGACGATCTTCAGGGCTGACGAGGCGCCGATGCCCGCCACATGGGCCAGCAGGGGCGCGCTGGCGGTGTTGAGCTGCACCCCCACGTGGTTCACGCAGCTCTCCACGACATCATCGAGCTTGCGCTTGAGCAGGTTCTGGTTCACGTCATGCTGGTACTGTCCCACGCCGATGGACTTGGGGTCGATCTTCACGAGCTCTGCCAGGGGGTCCTGCAGGCGTCGAGCGATGGAGATGGCCCCGCGGATCGTGAGGTCCAGGTCGGGGAACTCCTCCCGGGCCACGTCCGAAGCGCTGTAGATGCTGGCCCCGGCCTCGCTCACGAGCACCACGAGGATCTGCTCGAGGTCGTACTCCTTGAGCAACCGTCTCACAAAGGATTCAGTCTCGCGGCCGGCGGTGCCGTTGCCCACGGCGATGGACTGCGGATCGTGTTTCTTGAGGAAGGCTAGCAGGGTCTGGGCCGCTTTGACCTCGCCCTCGGCTCCGCGGCTGGGGTAGATGGTCACCGTGTCGAGGTACTTGCCCGTGGCGTCCACCGCAGCGCACTTGCAGCCCGTGCGCAGCCCGGGGTCGATGCCGATAACCGACTTCTCCCCGAGGGGCGCGGCCAGCAGCAGGTTGCGCAGGTTGCTCGCAAAGACCCCCACGGCCTCTTTGTCGGAGCTCAGCTTGAGGTCGGCCCGAACGTCGTTTTCCACGCTGGGCGCCAGCAACCGGCGGAAGCCGTCCTCGATGGCCTCCCGGAGCTGCGCCTCCCAGGGCGACGCCTGCAGCCCCACCAGATGCTGCATCTTGTTCTGGGCGCGGTCCGCGTCCACGGTGACGCGCGTGCGCAACACCTCCTCGCGCTCGCCCCGGCGTACGGCCAGGAAGCGGTGGGACGGGATGGTCCGCACGGGCTCGGCGAAGTCGTAGTACTGCTCGAACTTGGTGCGCTGGTCCTTTTTTTCAGCCGCCACCTCGGAGCAGAGCACGCCCTCGTCGGCAAAGAGCTCACGGATGATTTTGCGGACGTCGGCGTTCTCCACCACGCGCTCGGCCACGATGTCCCGGGCACCGGCCAGCGCGTCGTCCACGTCGTCCACGCCCTTTTCATTGTCCACGAAGGGGGCCGCGGCTTCGCGCGGGGACGCGCCCGGTTGCTGGGCCCACATGAGCTCGGCCAAGGGCTCGAGCCCCTTCTCCCGGGCGATGGTGGCCCGGGTACGACGCTTGGGCTTGAAGGGCAGATACAGATCCTCCAGGGCGGTCTTGGTCTCGCAGGCCATGATCTTCGCCCGAAGCTCATCGGTGAGCTTCTCCTGGGACGCGATGGATTCCAGGATGGTCTCCCGCCGATCGTGCAGGTCCTTGAGATAGCCGTGCCGCTCCTGGATGGCGCGGATCTGCACCTCGTCCAGGCCGCCGGTGACCTCCTTGCGGTAGCGGGCGATGAAGGGCACAGTGGCGCCTTCGGCGAACAGTGCCAGCACCGCGGAAACGCCGCTTGCGGGCAAACCCAGCTCTGTGGCGAGTTGAGGAATGGGAAGGAAGGGTTGCTGCTCGCTCATGCGATCCTCATCGAAGGGGGGCTCGGGTGTAACGAGCGGAGAAAGGTAGCAGGGGAGGCCCCGTTTTGCAACGAGCACGGCGGGGGATTTGGCCAAAACAAATCCGACGATCGCCCCCCCTCGTTATATGATCTTTGCGGCAAAAGCGAACTACGACTACTTGCGTTGGCGCCTGCTTTTTTTCCCCGCCTGCTCCACCTGCTTGGCACACTGGAAGAACCCGGCGCAGGTCTTCACCTTGACTCCGCAGTCGGCGTATCCGCGCAGCCGTTTGTTGCCCTTTTTGCAGGCGTCCGCGCAGTACTTTAAGAAGCCATCGTGCTCCTTTTGCTGGCGCTGTTTGGTGATGGCGCGGTTGGCGTCCGTGACGGCCTTATCGAGCGCCAGCTCTTCGATGCAGGCGAGTCGGTAGTCGCATCCTTTATGGCAGATCTCGGCCTGGGACATCGTTTTGGGCTTGCACCCGGGGGCCAGGCATCCCAGCGCCATCGTCGCCAGGACGGCCACCATCGCCATGGTGATTTTTGTCATCTCCACTTCATACCGCCGGTATGGAGGTGGGGTCAAACCCTTCGTGCTCTATGCTATAACCACCACATGCGAAAAATCGAAGCGCTTGTAGTTGGTCTGGTGGTCTCCTTCGCGCTCGGGGCCCCGGCGCAGGCTCGGCGGCTGCGTCCGCCCCGCCGGACACCCCCCGCCCCGAAGCCGCCCACCGTGATCGTGAAGGCCGTCCGGGGGCCCTCTGTGCAGGTGACCCTGCTCAAAACCGGGTCTCTGGTCCTCCGGCTCGGCGGGGGGGGGGTGCAGCGATTCAAGATCGCCGGCGCCATGCCCACGGGGGTCAAGCTCTGGGGACAGCTGGTCTCGGTGACCCAATTCAAAAAACGCTACCGTGTGCTGCACATTCGCGCCCGTGGTGAGACGACCATTGAGGCGGCGTTATGGCTTCGGGGCCGCCGTTTTGTGAAGATCTGGACCGGCGCGGTGGGACCCCAGGGCGTGGACAAGGAGTGGTCGCGCCATCTCGTCGTGGACCCGGCCAACCGTCAAAACGTGCCCGTGGTGCTCTATCAGAACATGCGCGGTCTCTGGCGCTGTGATGCAGTACCGGCCCAGGGACTGCGGCGGGGCTACATTTTCAAGACCCAGCGCTTTGTGCCGCTCTTTGGCGCGTTGCCCCGGAGCGGGACCCCCGAGCAGCTCACCGCGACGCTGGCTGCGCCGGCCGGTGTGCGGCCCAAACCTCTGGCGCCCTTCCGGTTCACCGCGGCCTCCAGCCAGCTCGGCTGCGCGGGCCAGGCCTCCCGGGTGACCCCGCCCTCGGAGCTGCACGACGGCCGCCCGCACACCGCCTGGGTGGAGGAGTGGGGCGGCGTGGGTCGGGGGGAGTTCGTCAGCGGCACGGGGACGCGTGGCTACCGCGTGCGCGCAGTGCGCATCATTCCGGGTCACGCGGGGTCGCCGGCGCACTGGACGCGCTACAACCGTCTCAAGCGCATCTATCTGCTCTTCGGGCCCAAGCTTCGTTTCGAGGTCAGCTTTCCGCAGGATCCGGGCCTGTCAGCACCGGGCACACCCTACTGGGTGGTTTTTCCCAAGCCCGTACGGTCGAGCTGCCTGACGCTCATGATCAAGGAGGCCTATCCGGGCACAGGGCACCAGCCGGCCCAGCGCAACTTCGGTGACACCGCCATCTCCGAGGTGACCGTCTTCACCGACGTTGATTTTGGCAACGCGCACGAAATCATCATCCGCGACGTGGGTCGCGGGCGCCTCGAACGGCTCACCGCCGTGCGCATGCTCGTCCGCATGGGCCGGGGGGTGGCGCCCAAGCTCCGCGCGGCGTTCCCCAAGGCGATCACGGCGGCGGAGCGGGAGGTGGTGCTGCGGGCCTTGGCGCGGCTCGACCCGCTGGGCTCCATCAAGGAGCTCGTCGTGGGCCTGCGGGAAGCTCGGGGCGCCCTCCGACGCCAGCTCTTCGACGCGTTGGCCCAGGCCGGAGACGCCGCGGTGCCCGCCCTGGGCGCGCTCCTGGGCCGGCGTTTGCCCGGATCCCTGCACCGGATGCTGGTGCTCACGCTGGTGCGTGTGGGCACTGACCGCGCGGCGCGGTCGCTCATCGCGGCGTTGCAAAAAGGCGGGACCCGCCAGCGCGCTCGCATCATCGGGGGGCTGCGGCTTTTCAGCCGGCTCACGTCAGGGTGCCGCTCCTGGCGGCCGTGCGCGTGGCCAAGCAGCCCGCCCGCGTGCGCGCAGACCTGGTGCAACTGCTGGGGCTGCTGGCGGTGCGCCACCAGAGCCTGAGAACCGACGCGGTGGCGGTGGCCCGCGCCGTGCTCACCTCAGACACCCGTTTCGCGGTCACCTTCCGGGCCATCGGCCTCATGCGCGACCTCCCCGAGCCCGCGTTTCTGCAATCCCTGCTGGCCATCAAGGGCGGCCGGGTGGATCCCATTCTCCGGGCCGAGGCGATCGCCGCGCTAGGGCGCTTTGGCCACAAAGACGCGCGGATGGCCGTGCGCCTTGCGCTCACCGACACCCATCCGCGGGTGCGTCGGGCCGCCGTAACCGCCTGGTCCACGGGGCGCAGTCGTACGCCTGCCACGTCCGTAACCAAGTCCGTGGTCGCCCTCGCCGGATCCGACCGGTGGCCCATGGTTCGAATCGCCGCCGTCAAGGCGCTGGGCACCCGCTGTCTGGCTGGCAAAGGTCTGCTTGTCCTCGCCCGAAAGCGCACTGGGTGGCGGTATAAACAGGTCCGCCGCATCGCCCTGACCTCGGCCTTCCGCTGTAAGGTGTCGGGGATCCGCCCGCTGCTGCACGCCATTCTCACTTCAGATCACGAGTGGGTGCCCCTGCGCGCCTTGTCAGCCCGTCTCCTGGGGGAACTGAGAGATCGCGCCCGAGTGGGCTACATGGCCGAGTTCCTCACGCTCCTGGCCAAACGGGTTCGTAAGCCCCACTCGCGCAACGAGGTGCTCGCCGCGGATCTGGCCGTGGCCCTGGGCCAGATCGGCGACAAGCGTGGTCTCCGTGCCCTCACCGTCGCGGCCTCCACGAGGCTGCTGCCGCACCTCCGATCCGCGGCCCTCGGCGCTCTTGGCGCCTTCTGCGATCCGTCCACCAGGAAGGTTGTTCAGGCGGGCCAGTCCAGCGCCAGCCGCCGGGTCACCAGCGCCTCCAAGCGCACCCTCCGCAAGTGCGGATGGTAGCCCAGCTCACGCAGATCTCAGGACGGGGGTTATCTTCTGGTTGGCAGGCAGATCGTGTGACAGCGGGCACCCGGGCCCTCCCCGGAGATGCCGCAGACGATCGGTGAGCCTATTTGCGGCGACGACGCGAGAAGCTCAGGAACAGGCCCACGAAGAGCAACAGGATAAAGCCGGGCACGCTCGGCCACGAGCTGTTGGTGGTGCAGCCACAGCCACCGTCGTCAGCAGTGGCACAATCGTTGTCGGTGCTTTCGTCACAGCCCGTGGGGCAGGTGCCGTCGTTGTCCACGCAGTTGGGCGTGCCACAGTCGGTGCAGCCCGAGAGGTCGAAGCCGCAGGCGCCATCACAGGCGAGCGTTCCTCCGCTACAGCCCTGGGACACACAGGTCTCGCCATCCAGGTTCGCGCCGTCGCACTCCTCGCCGGTGTCCACGACATCGTCGCCGCACACCGGGCCGGTGCAGTCGGTGCAGCCGGTGAGGTCAAATCCACAGGTGCCATCACAGGCAAGCGTTCCTCCGCTACAGCCCTGGGACACGCAGGTCTCGCCATCCAGGTTCGCGCCGTCGCACTCCTCGCCGGTGTCCACGACATCGTCGCCGCACACCGGGCCGCCGCAGCCCGTGCAGGCGGCGAGGACAAAGCTGCAGGTGCCGTCGCAGGTCAGCACGCCACCGGTGCAGCCCTGGGACACGCAGTCCGCGCCGTCCAGGTTGACGCCATCGCAGTCTTCGCCCGCGTCGACGTTGGCGTCTCCGCAGATCGGTGCGACGCCGCAGTCCGAGTCGGCGGAGTCGTACAGCTGGTCGCCGTCGTTGTCGAGACCCACGCCATCACCACTCCAGTCTTCCGAAGTGCCCGTATCGTCGTTGCAAGGCACATCCACGTTGGTGTCCACCGAGCCATAGTAGGGCGGGCTCACGCTCTCCGCGGGGGCCGCGCCGGGGGTGTGGCAGCCCGAACAAATGGTCTCACCAGCGTTGATATGATGGAGTTGCAAGCCATTTTCCGTGTGACAACCCACACACCCTACGCCGGTGTTGGCTACCGTGCCATCAGAGGAGCCGAGATACACAGGAGTCCGGCCGCCGGTGGTGTGACAGAGCTCGCAATCGCTGTTCATAAAGGCGCTGTCCCGGTGGACATTGTGCAGACTGTCTGCCCAGTCCGCCCCGCCAGACGCGGGCGAGTACGGATTGTTCCGGAAATCGCCGTGGCAGTTGTCACAGCCGTCTGACCACACCTCATAGGCGTGGGCAGCATTCGACCATCCCACCATCACCACCAGGGCGGTCACCAGGGAGAGCGTTGCCAATACCGGTTTTCTCATGTGCGAATCCTCCAAGTTGATGCACTCTGGATGCGCGGAACCCGTGTAACGAGCCCCCCATCCCGCGGGGTGCGAAGTAGCCATCCAAGGGCAATACCTGTTTTGCCCACTGTATCGGTTTGGGCACAGCATAACACAGGTCGCTATAACCTACCAAGTGGGTCCATTTTTGGCCTTGGTGGCACAGGGACATGCGTTGGGGAGGCTAGCCGGCCCGGAGTCGGAAGCGCTGGATCTTGCCGGTGGCGGTCTTGGGGAGCTCGGCGACGAAATTGAACCAGCGGGGATACTTGTAGCGCGCCAGCCCGGATTTGCAGTGCTGCCGTAGCTCGGCGGCGAGGGCGTCGGTGACGACCTGCCCCGGGTTGCCTTCGGCCATTACAATGAACGCCTCGGGTTTGATGAGACCATCGGCGTCGGCGCGCCCCACTACGGCCGCTTCGATCACCTGAGGATGCTCCACCAGGTGCGACTCGATCTCGAAGGGAGAGCACCAGATGCCGCCGACTTTAAGCATGTCGTCCTGGCGCCCGCAGTAGACGTAGTATCCGTCGTCGTCCTGGCGGTAGGTGTCACCTGTGTCGAGCCAGCCGTCCTGCATGGTGGCGGCGGTCTTTTCGGGGTTATTCCAATAGCGACTCGCCGAGGAGTCGCCGCGGATGCGCAGGCGTCCGAGGTCTCCGGGGGGCACGTCGCGCCCGTCGCCGTCGACGATGCGGGCTTCGTAGCCCGACACGAGGCGACCGCTGGTGCCCACCCGCACGTCATCGGCGCGGTTGGAGATGAAGATGTGCAGCGCCTCGGTGGAGCCGATGCCGTCGAGGATCGGGAGCCCGGTGCGCTCGAGAATGCGGCGGTAGATCTCGGGGGGCAGCGCCTCGCCGGCGGACACGCAGGCCCGCAGGGAGGAGAGATCCGGCGCGGGCTCGCCATTTTTCTCGCCGTCCTCGATCGCTTTACACTGCATGGCGTACAGCGTGGGCACGCCGAAAAACACGGTGACGCCGTGGCGTCTGATGGTTTCGAAGGTCAGCGCGGGGGTGGGGCGGTCCGAGATCAGCACCGAGGTTGCGCCCAACCACAGGGGGAAGGTCATGGCGTTGCCGTGGCCGTAGGCAAAAAACAGCTTCGCCGCGGAGTAGCACACATCGTCGGTGCGGAGGCCGAGGGTTTCGACGCCGTAGCACTGACTGGTCACCACCATGTCCCGGTGGGCGTGTACGGCACCCTTGGGCGCCCCGGTGGACCCCGAGGAGTAGAGCCAGAAGCAGTCGTCCTCGGCCCGGGCGGGCGCGGGCTCGAGGGAGCTGTCGGCATTTTCGAGGAGCGCCGACAGGGTCTCCCCGGCGCCTGAGGCCACGTAGTGCCGGGCGACTTTGTGAGTTGCCTTGGCGAGGGCGGCTTCCACCTCGTCGGCGAAGTCCCGGGAGGTAAACACCGCTGCGCTGGCGGAGTCGTCGATCATGTATCGGTAGTCGTCGCTGCGGAGCATGGTGTTGATGGGCACGGGCACAATACCGGCCTTGATGGCGCCCCAAAAGAGGTAGAAAAACGCCGGGACGTCGGCCACGATCATCAGGATACGCTCACCCGGCCCGATGCCGAGACCCCGCAGGGCGTTGCCGGTGCGATTGACGCGCTCGGCCAACTCGCCGTAGGTCACGTCCCCTTCGTCGCCGCGGATCGCCACCCGATCGGAGCGCTCCAGCGCGAGGTGCCGGTCGATGAAGGGTACGGCGACATTAAAATTCGGCGCGAAGCGAAAGGCCGTCGGGCTCGCGCTGGTGTCCAGCTCCACAGTGTGATCCCGCATCGGTGCATTCCCTCCGTAAGCCATTGCGGGACGCAGAATAGCATTCTGCTAACAAGAATCAACGTTTGGCGTTGGGGAATCTCCGGAGATGCCGAGGGTGGGGGCTCACATGCCGGAGAGCTTGGTGATGATCTCTTTCATGATCTCCGAGGCGCCACCGCCGATGGTGAGCAGTCGGGTGTCCCGGAAGTTGCGGGCGACGCTGTACTCCTCCATATACCCATAACCCCCGAAGACCTGGAGGCACTGCGTGGAGACCTTCACGGCGGTCTCGGTGCAGAACAGCTTGGCCATGGCGATCTCCCGAGTGCACTCAATCCCCCGGTTGAGCAGGTCCACGCAGTGGTAGGCAAGCTGGCGTCCGGCAGCGACCTGGGTCATGAGCTCTGCGAGCTTGTGCCGCGTGACCTGGAAGCCGATGAGCGGCCGGCCAAAAGCCTTGCGCTCCCTGGCGTACTCCACCGTCTCGTCGATCATGCGCTGGGCGCCGGCCACCGACGCGATGGAGGCCACGAGCCGCTCACCCTGAAAGTTCTGCATGATGTAGATGAAGCCCATGTTCTCTTCACCGAGCAGGTAGCGGCGCGGGATGCGGCACTCGTCAAAGGACAGCTCCGCGGTGTCCGAGGAGCGATTGCCCAGCTTGTCGAGCTTGCGCGCCACCTGGTATCCGGGCGTGTCGGTGGGAAACAGCACAAAGCTGATGCCGTTAAAGCCCGGTTCACCCGTCCGGACCGCGAGGGTCAAAAAGTCCGCGCGGGAGCCGTTGGTGATAAAGGTCTTGGAGCCCGAGATCACATAGTCGTCACCGTCGGTCTTGGCGGTGGTGCGCAGGCTGGCCACGTCGGAGCCGGCGTCGGGCTCGGTCACGGCCAGGGCGGCGATCTTCTCACCCTTGATCGCCGGCTCGAGGAACTCCTTTTTCTGCTCGTCGTTACCGATCTCGGCGATCACCGGAGTGGCCATGTCGGTCTGCACCAGCAGCCCCATGGGCACCCCGGCGCAGCCGCAGCGCGTCAGCTCCTCGACAAAGACCACCGTGAACCACCAGTCGAGGCCGGAGCCGCCGTAGGCCTCGGGCGCGCGAATGCCGAGGAAGCCCAGCTCCCCCATCTTCTCGAACACCCAGCGCGGGAAGATGCCCTCGGCCTCCCACGCATCCACGTGCGGTGCCAGCTCCCGTTCGACGAAGTTCCTCACGTTATTGCGGAATATCTCATGCTCGGCGGTGAACTGCGGATACATGTCACTCATGGCGCATCCTCTTTCCTTTGTTCGCGGGACGGACCATAGCACACCTGCGACTCCGTCTTCATGCTCCGGGCGCGGCCCCCCGCAGGTGAGCGATGGCCTCCGCGAGGAGGGGGCCTTTGTCGGAGGCCGCGTGCTTGACCTTCGCCCCCTGGTCTTCGTAGACTCGGTTCGACTCAAATCGGGTTGGTGTAACCGTTGAAACCCCTGGGAGGGACCATGTGGCGCATCGGACGAAACCTCTTTCAGTCTTGTAGGGGGCTCCTTTGGGGAGCTGCGTGTCTCGTGGCCTTCGCAGCCGGTGAGCCTGCGGCGTCGGCGCAAGCCTGGGACACTCAGCCCATGGCCTACGAGCCGGGCAGCGAGACCTACACCTACCGGTACTGGGACTCTGACGGCCTCCTCAACGTGCAGCTGTTCGACGTGCTCGGCATGCCGACGGCGCCGGCGCTTGAGGTCCAGACGGGCCCCGGGAGCGAAAGCCGTGGCGGCGTGGCGGCCGATCCGGACACCGGGCTGTTCCTGGTCACCTGGGACGACGGCGTGATGGTGCAGGGGCAGCTCGTGGATCCGGTGGGCACCCTGGACGGATCCCGATTTCAGATCTCTGACAATTCCCAGGGGAGCACCTTCAACTCCCGGGTGGTGTACGACCCGGATCTGCAGCGCTATCTGGTGATCTGGCTGGATGACCGCTCCGGCGCCGATGCCCTCTACGGCCGCTTCCTGGCGCCGGACGGCATGCCCCTGGCTGCCTCTTTCCACATTGATGATATGGGGAAAAGCAACAGCAACCTGTGGGCCAACACACCGAACATCGTTTACAACACCGCGGATCAAGAGCTCTTCGTGACGTTTGTGCGGGGCGACTTCGTGGAGGCTCAGCGCCTGGACACCACAGACGGATCAGCCATCGGCCCTCGGCTCACCATCGAAGCCGGCGGCATCCACCCTTCGGTGGCCTACGAATCGGCCAGCAACACCTATCTGGTGGCCTGGCACAATGACAGCTCCCTGGGGACCTCGTATGTGCGGACGCGGCTCGTGTACCCCGATGGCACCATGGAGCCAGTGCAGCAGCCCATGCCGTCAACGCCGGATATGGTGGGCACCGCGGTGGGTGCCGAGCCGGGCACCAGACGATTCCTCGTGGTGGGCCACGACGACGTCTCACGGCTCAGCGTGCGCTATGTCAACGGCGCGAATGGTACGCCGCTGGACACCGGGGAGTTTGGCGTGGTTGGCGCCAGCTCCATCTGTCTCTACGCGGGCATCGCCGTGAATCCAGACCTGGGGCACTTCGGCCCGGGGTGCATGATGGACGACGGATTCCCCTGGATGGTCGTGTTTCCGACGCTGAGTGCCACGCCCGAGCTGGTCACCACCGATGAGGCGGGCGCCATGGACACCTTCGATGTGTTCCTGATGAATCCGCCCACGGCAGATGTCTATGTCCTGGTCTCTTCCGGCAATCTCAATGAAGCGACCGTGGACGCCACGATGCTGCACTTCACCGTGGCGGATTGGGACATTCCGCAGACGGTCACGGTCACCGGTGTGGACGATGCCCTCGTGGACGGAAACGTGGCGTACCCCATCCACCTGACCGTGGACAGCGTGGCCAGCGCGCCGGAATATCGCTACACCGTCGTGCACGTGGTCGGCGTCAACCTGGACGACGAGGTGCCTCCCATCGTGTGCGGTGATGGGGTACGCGCCGGCAGCGAGGAGTGCGATGACGGCAACACCTTCGACGGCGACGGCTGCAGCGCCACCTGCGAGATCGAGCCTGCGATGTGCGGAGACGGCATCGAGCAGACCGGCGAGGAGTGTGACGACGGTAACACTGTGGACGGCGACGGCTGCAGCGCCGTCTGCGAGCTCGAGGACCCGCTCTGCGGCAACGGGGTGCGCGAGGGCAGCGAGGATTGCGACGACGGCAACACCGTCGACGGCGACGGTTGCAGCGCCACCTGCCAGATCGAGCCTCCGCCCTGTGGCGACGGCATCGTCGATGAGAACGAAGGCTGCGACGACGGCAACAACGTCAGCGGCGACGGCTGCTCAGGCTGTGTGGTGGAGGAGGGCTGGAGCTGCCAGGACGAGCCCAGCTATTGTGAGGAGGACGAAAATACCGGCTGCGGTTGCCAAGCGTCCGCGGGGGACGCGCTCCCGAACGCTCTGCTGCTGCTCCTGCTCGCGGCGTTCGGGCTCATTCGCCGCCGTCGTCGCCAGTGACCTCCGAGGCTGTCGAGCCGACGATGCCGGGCGCTGATGTGGCGTTGGATACGCTGATCTATCAGTTCTCGGATCGCATGTCGTTCTACCGCGAGCTCATCCAGAACGCCCTGGACGCGGGTTCGGGCACCATCGAGATCGATTTTGAGTTCACCCCTCCGGAGCCGGCGCCCGGGGGCGATGGGGGGCTGCCGGAAGAAGCGGGGGAGCCCCTTGGCGGCCTGGTGATCCATGTGGGCGACTGTGGCGAGGGCATGGACCGGGAGATCATCGAGGGGCGGCTGACGCGGCTGTTCAGCTCCAGCAAGGACGGGGACCTCACCAAGATCGGGCGGTTCGGCATCGGATTTGTGTCCGTGTTTGCCATTGAGCCCGAGGCCGTGGTGCTGGACACCGCCCGGGGGGGCGAGCGTTGGCGGGTGGTTTTTGGTGAGGACCGGAGCTACGTGATGTACGCCATGGAAGAGCCCATAGAGGGTACGAAGGTGCGCATCTACAAGAGCATGAACGCGGCCGAGTACGAGGCGTTCGTGGCCCGGAGCAGGGAGGTGGTTGAGCACTGGTGTCGTCACGCCAGGGCCGAGATCCTGTTCCGGGGGGAGCCGGTCAATCGACCGCTGGATCTGGACAGCCCGTGCCAGGTGCGCCACCAGGAGCAGGGCACCGAGGTGGTTCTCGGCTACCCGTTGGACGGGAAGTCCTTTTGCGGCTTTTACAATCGAGGGCTGACCCTGTACGAGGGCGCTGAGGAGTTCCTGCCGGGGCTGGCCTTCAAGATCGACTCCCGGTACCTGGAGCACACGCTTACGCGCGACCAGGTGGTGCAGGAAGAGCACTTTCACAAGGCCATGGCCATCGTGCGCGGGTTGGCGGATCAGCAGCTTCCCGAGCGGCTCTTTTCGCTATTGGAGGAGCACGTTGCCCGGGGCGTGAACGAGGACCTCCTGTATGGCATGGTCTGCCAGGCGGTGGATCGGGACCCGGGGTTGCCCAAGCGCATGGCGGAGCGGAAGGTGCTGTGCGACGCCCGAGGTCGTCCGGTGGAGCTGGGCGCTGCGCGGCGGGCGGGCAAAAGCAAGAAGCTGTATTACGACACCGCGGCGTCGCCCCTGATGCAGGCGCTGGATGAAGCCGGGTTGCTGGTGCTGCGGGCGGGAGCAGACTCCTGGGCGGCGCGGCTGTTGCAGCGCCTGTCCCCGAGTCCGGTGCATCGCGCCAACGATGTGTTCTGCCTGCCCGTGGCCCCGGACGCGGCGCACGAGGTGGCGCGGTATCGCCCGCTGGAAAAGGCGGTGCGACGTCTGGCCGAGGCGCACTCCGGCCACGCGACGGACCTGCCCTTCGCGCACTTCGCCTATGACGGGTCGTGCATCGCACACCGGGTGGCTATCGTCCAGCGACAAGTCGGCGCTGTGACGCGGCTGGACGAGATCGGGACGCTGGCCGGATCGGTGTTCTCGAAGCAGCGGGCGCTGGTGGTCAACCTGGACCACCCCACCGTGGCGCACCTGGTGGCGCTGGCGTCCCGGGAGCCGGAGTTGGCCGCTTACGCGCTGTTGAAACTGTTCTATCTGCGGGGCGAGCTGTCCACCGAGCTGGACGGACAGCTCATGGCCCAGGCCCACGGGCTGCGCAGCCGGCGCGTCATCACCGACGCCGGGCGGGTGTGAGCGGCCATGGCGAGCAGCCCCATATGCGAGATGCTCGACGAGCTCCGGAAGGAGGGGCAGGAGACCCGTCGCGGCGGGTTCACGCTGGATCGCGAGAAGGCGCGCGAGAAGATGTCCTCCTTCAGTCTCGCCGATCCGCGCCGCTATGTGCTCGAGCTCGTGCAGGCGGCTGTGCTCATGCAGGGCGAGGCGGTCCGGCGCCAGGTGGCCGCCGCCGGTGCTGAGGGCGGATGGTTGGCGGTGGACGCAGCGCCCATCCGATTTGACATCGACAGCGACGACCTCCACCTGCGCTTTGGGGGCGAGCCCTTCACCGTGGAGGACTTCGACCTGATCTACGCGTCCCTGTTTTCGGGTGGGGACGACCGACGTTCCCGGGCCCGGCGGCAGCTCGCCCTCGGATTGAACGCGGCCCTGGCGCTGAATCCGCGCTACGTGCGGGTGGTGTCCGGTGACGCTGACGGGAGTGCCGTGCTGGAGATGCGACCTGGGAAACCAGACTTCTACGAGGCGCGCGAGGAGCCGGTCGAGGGTACCCACGTGCACGTGAAGTCCCGGTTTCGGCCGGGGCTCGTGGTGCAGTTTTTCCGGAACGTTGCCGGTACCCTCCCCGAAGAGCGGCTTCTCGAGCAGCGGTGCAAGCACTCGTGGTACCCCGTGGATCTGGAGGGCCGGCTGCTGGCGCAGGGTCTGGATTTGCCCGATGCACCCGGTCACGCCGCCATTCCGGGCGACGGGGACCTGCTGGGGCTCGTGGGATTTGTGCCCGGCTCGGAGTCACCGGGCACCCTGCACCTGTTCAAGGACGGGGTGTTTGTCACGTCGCACCAACGCGCCCGACTTCCCCGCGGGTCGGTGGCCGCGGTGGATGCAGAGTTTTTGCGCAAGGACGTGTCCCAGGCGAACATCGTCCAGGACGCCGCCTATCTCGAGCTGGTCGAGCGCGTGCGCCGCGCCGCTTGGACGCCGCTGGCGGCGCTGGGGCGGAAGCTGATCACGGCCGGTGAGGGGGATGAATCATACCCGCACCGATCCTGGCTCTGGGGGCGGCTGTTGGAAGCCATGCGAGAACAGCCAGATCCGCTGACTGACCCGGCCCCCTACCCGGACAGCTTGAAACACGTGCTATTGCGCGTCCCCTTCTGGGTCTCCATTGACGGTCGCTGGTGGTCGGTGGAGCAACTCCAGACAGCGTGCGCCGGCGCCGAGGTCGGGTGGACCGAGAAGACCTACGCCCAGCACGTCGGATGGCTGAACCAGTTCTTCGAGCCAGACACGCCCGTGGTCCTATATCTGCCTGACGAGGCCGATGTCGCTGTGTTGACGCGACTGTTCGGTGAGCGTCTTACCTGGCAGACCGACGCGCTGGATCGGGTGCTGAAGCGCGAAGAGAACCGCCGGCTCTGGCGCTCGCGGCGGGCGGCGCCGCGGCTCGTCGACTGGCAGGACACGCAAAGCTACCTCGCCACGAAGCTCATTCTGGTTGGAGACGTTCGCTGCGAGGTGGGCCTTGCAGCTGACCGGACCGCGTGGCTTGAGCTGAACTGCGTGGTGGACGGACACGTGCTCTGCAAGCGATCGTTGGCGGGGGATGCACCGGGTGTAACCGCCGGCGTCGTCGCCGTGGTGGAGGGCGGGCTGACGCCCGATGAAATGTATGACGATGTGCGGTCCGACGACGGTTTGGGGCGCGCGGTGGAGGCGGTGCTGCTGGGCCTGCGGGGCGCCTTCGACGAGTGCGCCCGGAGCTGGTTCGAGGCGCGCCGTAAGGTCCCGAAGAAAAACAGAATGGACGCGCACAGGGTACGCGAAATGTACCTGCCGCGTGAGGACGAGATCCGAGCGCGCCTACTCGATTACCTCGCGCTTGTGAATGCCGATGACTTTCCGGAGGGCCTGTTTGTTGCCTGCGGTGTGGAGCACCACACCCTGAGCGAGCCGCTATTGCAGGAGCCCTGGCGCTGGAGACCGGTATTGACTCAGGGGGCGGGCAATCTTGTGGCGGGTGATGAGACGCCGCCGTACGACCAGCTCCCGCTCTTTGGCACGGTGGGGGGGGACTGGCTCTCGCTGGTGGCCCTGCGCCACTGGATGCAGGAGCAGGGGGAGCTACGTTGGGTCCGCTCGGAGTCTGAGCGGGATCCGGAGTGTGGGGCGTCGATTCTCTGGTTGACGGACCCGGCGCGGCGGGTTCTGGAGGCGGTGTTTGGCGCGGAGCGACTCCGGGAGGACGAGGTGGGCTTCCGTCTGGCCCTGCAGGAGGCTATGCACCTGCGCAAGCGGGCCGAGCCCATCGAGCTGGCGGACCACACCGCCGGCCTCTTCCTGGCGCACTTCCGGGTGGGGGAAGGAGCCGGGAGCATGGAGGGGGAGCTGGCCCTTTGGAACCGAATGCTCGAGCCCCTGGGGAGCTGGGAGGTGCGGCTCCTGCGGCAGCAGCGGCCTCTGGGGACGCGACGAAAGGGCCTGAGCCTGCCCACGGGCATGGCGGTGGTCAACTCCGATGTTCTGCAGCCCACCGAGCTGTGGGACGACGTGCTCGATGGGGCGGCGCTCGCCGACGTCTGGGGGGTTCTCAGACGGGTGGCCATGCAGCTCCTCGTTCATTTGGCGACCAATCTGGATCGCATGCCCGAACACTCCCGGGAGAACGCCCGGGAGCTGATTCGCAAAGCCGTTTGCGCCTGGTTCCCACCCGTGCTGGCGAGCACCTTCGCCGCCTTGCGGGGCCGCCTGGAGAACGATGAAGAGGCCGTGGCGCTCTACGAGGAGCTGCTTCGCCCGCTGGGGAGCGTGGATCCCGGCACCTTGGCGCTCCTCCTGGACGCGGGGCTGACTCACCCGGACGAGCTGCCGGATCCGGCGCTGATCTTTGTGCAACTCCCCGGGGATGCCTGGCCCCTGAAGTCGGCCGAGGCCCCCCTCGAGCTGGACTTCACTCGCTGTGATAGGCGGTGGGAGATCCCAGCCGTCCCGGGCGCTCCCCCCCGGGTGGTCCCCGGTGACACGCGCTCGCTCCGCAGGCTGCTCGAGGTGCCGATTCTGGAGACCAGCGACGGAACATTCGCGTCCCCGTGGGAGCTGCTGGCCCGGAGCCATGCCGGTGAGCCCATCCACTATGTGCACCGGTATAGCAGCGACCCCGAGGAGACGATGGAGCGGGTAGTCGTGGTTTCGGGCCCGGAGCTGGACCTGGTACTGAACCTTGTGGGTGAAGAGGGCGTCGTACATGGCGGGGTCTTGCTCGAAAAAGTGGCCCGGCGGAAGCGCTTCTTGGCGCGGGAGGTGGTGGACAGGCTGGTGCTGGCGGGCGACGAAACGCTCGTGCGGCTCGCGCTGGACGAGGATGGCATTCAAGGCGAGGTGGGGCTCGCGGCGGTTCCCGAGGACCGCTCCTGGATCGATCTCCACCAGGAGCGACGGCTCATCTGCCGAAGTGTCGCCTTCACCAAACCCGGGCTCGCAGCCACGGTAAATGATGAGCGGTTGACGGTGAATCGCGACTACACTGGTGTGGAGCGGGACGACCGTCTCAGGCAGGTGTACACGCTCTGTGAATCCCGGCGGGAGTCTCTGTACCTGTCTCTCGCCGAGCAGTGGGAGGCGGTGGCCCTGCCGGCCCGGCGGGCGCATGTGCCGTGGCTGCTCGAGCACTTCGCCGAGCGGGTGGGAGAATCCTACGCCACGGGTGCAACGCTCGATGACGCGGCCCTGGGGCGGTTGGCCGAGCTGCAGCTCCTGGAGGGTGCGAACGGTTCCTGGCACTCCCTGGAGGAAGTTCGCCGGGGCGTTGCTCAGTTCGGCCACGTGGACTACCTGCAGTCGGCACGGGAGGGGGAGCTGCTGGATCCGTCTCGGGTGGTCCTGCTGGCGGGTCGCCAGATTACGTCGCAGCTCACCCGCATTTTTGGCGCCCTGCGAGATTACGCGCCGCAGTGGGACGACGATCAGGTGCTGTTGGCGCTCCGGCGGCACGGCGCGCCGGCGCTCCCGGCCGCGGATCCAGAGGCCGGCCTCGTGCGCACGCAGTTCGGGCTCTCGCCCTGGGACGGGATGATCTACCTGCCCGAGGATCCGACCACGGAGCTGCTGATCCGGTTTGGACTCCGGGGCACGGAGGTCATGTGTTGGCAACCGAGCCTGGTATTCCCCTGTGCCGGTCGGTTTGACACCGACAAGGTGCGGTTGTACCGCCGAAATCAGCGGGGCGCCCTCACCGACGCCCAGGAACGCATCCTGGAACGGCAAGCGTGCAGCCTCTACCAGACCCTGGCGAGCCGCTTCCGGTCGAGGGCGCTGCCCGAGGCGGCCCGAATCGCGGCGCGCGTGTATCTGCGCCACGCGGTGAATCGGCTGCATCTGCTGATCCGGGCGGATCGGGACGAGCAGCTCAACCGCTACTGGCGCACTTTCTACCGCGGCCTCGAGGGGCAGCCGCTGTTTCCCCTGGCCAACGGTGAGTGGGTGTCGTTGCAGGGAGCCCTCGAGCTCCGCCCGCCGGAGTTGGCCGGGTGTGGCCTCTGGGAGCCCAGCGATGAGCCGCCTCCCACCGTCCTGATCATCGGGCGTACGCAGGTGGTTCCCCACGAGCTTGAGCCAGATCGGCCAGCCGAGACCGTAAGGGCGGAGGAGTCGTTACCCGATTTCGAACCGCTGCCCGATGTGGACGAGACGGACGAGGAGCCGTGGGCGGCGGATGACATCACCACTCCGTCCGGTGAATCCGTCGTGGCCATGCAGGATCTGTTGCAGGTGGACGAGCGGTCGGCGGAGGAGCGGCTCGTGGAGGGTCTGCGCGCGGAGCTGGAGGCGCAGCATACCGAGGAGAACCGTCTGCTGGACGATTTGAGATTGCGACCGATTCGGCTGAGCCGCGAGGGTTCAGTCCGCGCCGTGAGCTGCGACGAGTCGGGGATCCTGCTGCATCGGTCGCACCCCGTGGTGGGCGCGCTGCTAGACGACCCAGAGGCGGAACCCGTGCTCCTGTCCATGCTCGCAATGGGCGTTTACACCGCCGTAAACCTTCACCTGGAGGAGGTCACTGACGACCACGAGGCCCAGTTCCAGCACCTGCTGCTGCAGCGGGTGCGAACCCGGATTTTTGAGGAGACCGACTAGGAGAGCAGGAGGGAGGCGAACCAACCACCGCTGCTGCGGCGGGAGAGGCGTCTTTGCAGGGCGCGGGCGGCGCGCTGCTTGCGGGGGTTCTCCTCCAGGTCCCAGAAGGTGTCCACGGAGGAGTCCTCGGGCTCGTAGCTGTCGAAGAAGGCGTGGTCCGCATCGTCGAAGTCGTACCGGATGGCGGCGGTGGGAGGTTCCGTCACCAGCGTGTCGGCGCGGTCATCCACCTCCAGCATGGGGGGGGCCACCGGCGCGGGCGCGGGCTGAATCACCGGCGCGGGGGTGGCTTGCAATATCGGCTCGGCCGGAAGGACGCGGACCAGCTGCAGCTCCCGCAGCCGCCCGAAGACCGAGACGGTCATGCGGCTCGTGAGGAAGCTGTCTCGCAGCACCTCCCAGAGCCTTCGCTTGCCGTCAAAGAGGGTGGCCACGCGAATCGCCTCACGGGGCAGGTCAGGGGCCATTTGGGAGAGCCGCGTCACGTCCACGGTGTAAATCAAGCTCGGGTCCATGCGTCGCCTCACGTTAGAATCGTAACGGTCACTGGGCTCTTGGAAGTCTGCACTCGGTCGCCGAGGGGTATGTGCAACTTGTGTGCCTGTCCGCGGTGTCAACTCAGCAACATTGCCTACGCTGTCCGCGGTCTGATTCAGGAGTGCTGTTATTTCAACAGGTTCTTGGCTTCTTTGTCCGTGAGATTTGTGGCTCGCGCTCTCGGGTGTCGGTGGAACCGGCAAACGGACGGGCAATCCCGCCAACGGCGTTGACAAAAATGTCCGGGTTTGTAGCGGTTCGCTTACAGTAAATCGTGCCATGTGTGACGAAAGCGCCTCAGCTTTCTGAGCCGGATCCGGGGTGAGCCTGGCGTTTTATGATCGCCATGAGAGGCGTCGACAACCGTCTGATGAGACCTGAGCGCCATGCCTGATGATCCCCTCCCCGGCTTTGTGGCCGATCTGCATGTTCACTCGTATCTTTCTCGCGCCACGAGGCGCCGGCGGGATGGATCGTGGTCAATGAGATGCTGTTTAGCAGGCGTTTGAGGCGAGGATGGAGTATGGCTCGCACACGGAGCCGCCGATCTTGTAGACGCGCACCCGGGCGTTGATGGTGTGGGTGCAGCTCGTATTTCCCGGGCACTTACCCATGGCACCGGGATCGATGTCCCAGTCCATGAGGGTGATGCCCATGTTAGATCCGGTCTCGCAGCCCACGGGGCTCGAGCAGTCGTTCAGCAGCACGTCCATGCGGAAGTTGCCGCCGCCCACGGGGCTGATGAACTCCAGTCGGGCGTGAAAGCTCGTGGAGTTGGTGGCGGACGTAAAAGAGATGCTGTACCAGTCGCTGTCGCCCGTGGTGATGGTGCCGTTGATGGTGGCCGTGCTGCACGTGCCATCCGAGAGGGACGAAACGGCGATGGCAGCCGAGCAGCTGTTGCCCCCTTCGTCCAGTCCGTTGTTCACCACGCCGTCGCAGTCGTTGTCTAGAGCGTCGCACTGCTCGGGCTGTCCGCTGACCTGCCCCACGCAGGCCGACCAGGTGCCGCTGGTGCAGGTGCGGGTGCCCGGCTGGCAGATGCCCCGGCAGTTGGTGCCGTCGGGATTGCACCCGCTGTCGCCGCCGTCGTAGCAGCTTTCGGTGAACGCGTCGGTGGTGCCGTCGCAGTCGTTGTCCAGGCCATCGCAGGCCTCTACGCCGCCATTGGTCACGTTGCAGCCGTACTCGCAACCGTCCGAGGGATCCCCGTTGAGATTCGAGAGTCCCGGGGGACAGCCCGCGATGGTCGCCGTGATGGGGATCGTCGTGTAGGCGGGCGAGGGGTTGTCCGTGTCGGTTGTCGTGATCTGCAGCACGTCTCCGGACAGAATTAAAAAGCCGTCGGTATTGGCGGTAAAGGTGACCCGGGCGTAGAGCGCGTCCGGATCGGGATCCGTGCCTCCCGAGGACACCAGGACAAAGGGCGTGGTGGCCGGGGTCTCCTGCCAGTTGCCCGAGCCGGGTGGGTTCTCCACCATGGTGAACAGATCGATGGTGTACAACGCGTTGTGGGAAGGGCTACCGGCCTGAATGAAGAGGTCTTCCACAGTGATGGTCTTGTTGCCATCACCGTCGTTGCGGATGTAGAGGGTGCGTTCGGCCGACGCGCTGTAACTAACCTGACCGTAGTCCACCACGGCCGGAGTCTCGCAGTTGCCCGGAGCCGGCTGTCCGGTCTGGACACAGACCGTGAGATCCGGCGTGCCGATGAACGAAGACAGCA
>Ga0180009_10001709_pt1 | contig 26548 bp, 22 predicted proteins | sample OS_PC_MetaG_FD_123537 | JGI IMG/M metagenome (GOLD analysis project Ga0180009, IMG submission 123537) | Groundwater microbial communities from the Aspo Hard Rock Laboratory (HRL) deep subsurface site, Sweden - OS_PC_MetaG | ecosystem: Environmental > Aquatic > Deep subsurface > Groundwater... | reverse complement strand
TCCCAAAGGTTTTTGAGAATTATCAAAAAAAACATGGGAAAGCTAAAAGTAAAAGCAAGGATATCCTCCAGCATCTAATGAACCATTCTGATTTTTTGGACAAAGAAAAAAACAAGTGGATGAAAGATGTTCTTGGAGTAGTGAGAAAGACTTCGCTTTATTTTCAGCCACAGATAAGAGATCAGATTATCAATGAAGGGTGGGCCAGCTTGTGGCATGAAAGGCTTTTTTTGGCTGACCCCAGAATCAGGGGGCATGAAGTGGATTACGCTAAAGTGAACGCGAAAGTTTTGGTAAACCCGAGGGTGGGTTTTAATCCTTATATTATCGGGAAATGGCTTCTTGAGTTTGTTGAAGAAATGGCAAGCCAGGGCAAGATTTCGTACGCTTTTCAATTGATTAAGGATACTGAAGAGAGAAAGAAATATGACAAGGCAATGGGGGAGGAATATGGCAGAAAGATTTTATTTGAGACCAGAAGGAATTTAAACGATTTTGGTCTTATAAACTTTTTGTCGGACGATGATTTTCAGGATTTTGTCAATCGGCATAATTTGTTTGTTGCCGGTCAAAAACTCAACATGAGAGAAGGAGTTGTTGATGTATTTATAAAATCTAGAAGTGGCAGAGATTATCGTGAGATGCTCAATAATTCTCTTTATCATCCTCCTTATATTGTTATTAATGACGAAAAGGCCAAGGAAGGTGAATTCTACATTGACCATATTTACGAAGGCAGAACTTTGATAACTCGCTATATTCCGGCTGTTTTAAGAGGGCTGGCTTATATGTGGGGTAATACCGTAAAACTGGAAACGACTGAGTTTAAGAAAGAAGAGGACAAAAATGTCGGTATGAATGTCTGGTGGCGAAGATTGGGCATATTAATGGGAGCCCCAGATGGGCGGAAAATAAAAAAGATTCGTGTTCTTTATACTGCGTCCGGTAGTTCTTTTGAAAGGAAAGAATTGTGAGAATAAGGAGAAACATCCGATGGAAAATTCAGTAAAACGCGCGATCAAGAATCTCAACGCTATGTTGAAAGTTGAAAAAAGGGAGTTTTTGAATTTTGAAGAATTTTTGAAAAAGACACAGAAAAATCCATTGCGTCTTTTGAGAAACATTTTTCAGCTTTTCTGTGATTTTATCAAAGATAATGTTGGTCCTGGTGTGGATGAGTATCCCAACGACCCGGAATCCATTGGCTTTGTTAGGTATGATCTCGCTCCTTTGCTGAGCGAAGGCATGGATTATCCTTTTTTTGCGGATAGACTTTTTGCCAATCGTTTGGTTAGATTGGTGGAACAAATGCGAACAGGTGCGACTCAGCAAAATAAGATTTTCATTTTTGAGGGTCCCCCAGGGTGTGGCAAAAGTATTTTTCTGAACAATTTATTACTCCGTTTTGGGGAGTATACTGACCAACCGGCAGGTGAAACGTTTGAAGTTGTTTGGCGGTTGGAACAGAGCGAGGAAGGATTGGAAGGGGCGCAAAAGACGCGAGTACTTGAAATTCCCTGTCCAAGCCACGACAATCCGTTTTTAGTTTTTCCGAAAAATATACGTCGGGATTTACTTGAACAGATTTTGTCCGATGCTGACTCGGAAATTCGGCAAAAAATTTTAGAAAGCAAAGAATACGAATGGCTTTTGAAGGGGTCATGTTGCCCGATTTGCAAGGGGGTTTTTTATGCTCTGCTTGATAAATTTGAAAGCTTTGGTCATGTTCAGAAAACTATCTTCGCGCGCACTGTTAAGTTTGACCGCATTTTAGGTGAAGGTATCAGTGTTTTTAGCCCGGGTGATAGTTTGTCCCGCCAGAGAGTCTTAACCGACAAGGGGTTACAAGAAAGACTAGACGATTTTTTCAGCTCAAGTAATAGGGTGCGATATTTGTTTTCTCGATTTGCTAAAACTAATGAGGGTGTTTACGCGCTTATGGATGTTAGGGGCGAAAACACAAATAGGTTGACGGAGCTGCATGGAATTGTTAGTGAGGGGTATCATAAAATTGACGAATGTGTGGAAGAGCCGGTAAAGTCGCTATTTTTGGTAGTGGCGAATCCGGGAGATATTGTTGTTGGGAAGAAATCAGAAAAAACAAAGGGTTCAGCTTTAGACCGGAAGGGGAGGGGTTTGGTGGTTGACCAGGCTTTTGTTGACCGGCTTGGTTTCATTCTTACTCCTTACGTTACCGAGGTTAGCGTTGAAGTTGATATTTACAGAAGCGCTTTCGGTAGTGACATTCAAAAGCTTTTTCTTCCGGGCATGCTTGAGAATTTTGCGAGAGTGATTATCTCCTCAAGATTAAATACGGATTCTCCGGCTTTGAAAGAGTGGCTGGGGGATGATTTTGCTAAAAAATATGAAAAATATTGTGACTCCGATGGTTTGTTGTTGAAGATGGCTATTTATAGTGGGAAAAGACCATCTTGGCTTTCTGAGGAGGATGTTAGAAATTTTACCAAAGATATTAGGCAAAAACTAATTTTGAAAGAAGGAGCGGAAGAGGGCAAGAATGGAATTTCCGGAAGGGACGCCCTGCTTTTTTTTGGAGATTTTTGTTCTCGAATCAAGCCGAAAAGATTAGCGACAATGGCCGATGTGGATAGATTTTTCAGAGATTTGTTTAAGCAAAAAACGGACCTTAAGTTAATAATTCCTCCCAAATTTTTGGACTCTTTAACGAAATGGTATAACTATATGGTTATCCAGCAGATTAAAGAAAGTTTGTATGATTATAATGAACAACACATTCGTAATGATATTGTGCATTATATTTTTGCTACTAGCCAAGATTTGGGTCAGAGAGTTGTTTGTCCATACACCAAAGAAGTTTTGGAGATTACGGAAGATTTTCTTAGAACAGTGGAAGACCATTTCTTGTTTGGTGACATATCTGATGACGATAGAAAATATGCGCGCAAAGACACGATGGAAGAGTACGCCCGCCTTCTTGCTCAAGAAGGGGCGGAATTGAATGTCCAAAAAACCGAAGTCTTCGAGAGTTTTTATCAAACTTATATTTTCCAACTGAAAGAAGGGGCATTAAACCCATTCTTAAAAAACAACAGCTTTAAGGATGCCATAAAGTCCTACGGGACTTTACCTTTTGAAATTTTTGACAAGAAAATTAAGAGCAGTGTTTCGTTGATGATGAGTAAACTCTGCGAATTGTATGACTATACGGAACAAGGCGCTAAAGAAGTTTGTATTTACATTCTTGATAACGATATCATTTCAAAATTTGAGAAATAAATAAAAATCAAAATCCGGATTGAATAATCCGGATTTTTTGTTTATAGTAAGATTGTTTCATGGCTGTTTCTTATCTTAAAATTGGACGGGCTTCTGAGCTGTCTGGAAAAGACAGGGTTGTTTATCGTTTGCTGGAGATATTGCCCGGTTTCTTAAGTTGGGGGACGATATTGGGTGTAATTTTTTTGTCATGGTTGGCGCCGGTTTGGGTGGCCGTTTTTATTATTGCCTTCGATGTTTATTGGCTTGTTAAGACGGCTTATTTGTCTCTACACTTGAGGGCGAACTGGAAACGGATGAAAAAGCACCTGAAGACGGATTGGGGCAAGAGGTTGGAAAATCTAAAATGGGGACATGTGAGACAAATGATAATGCTTCCTTTTTATAAAGAAGATTATGCGGTTATAAAGGAAACTTTGGAAGGTTTAATAAAAACGGATTGGCCGAAGGAGAAAATGATAGTTGTTTTGGCGCGCGAAGAAAGGGCAGGAGAGGAATCCCGTGAAAGCGCGGACAGGATTTATAACGAATACAAAGATAAATTTGGCAATTTTTTGGTGACTGTTCATCCGAAGGATATTGACGGGGAATTAGCGGGGAAGGGTTCAAATATTGCATGGGCGGCAGAAAAGGCTAGAGTTGAAATTCTCAATAAAAATAATATTCCTTACGAAGATGTTTTAGTTTCCGCCTTTGATGTTGACACAAGGGTTTACCCGCAGTATTTTGAATGTCTTACTTGGCATTTTCTGACGGCTGAAAATCCTTTTCGTTCTTCTTTTCAGCCTGTGCCCGTTTTTAATAATAACATTTGGGAAGCTCCTGCCTTGTCGCGTGTTGTTGCCACTTCGGCCACTTTTTGGCAGATGATACAACAAGAACGGCCGGAACGATTGGCAACTTTCTCTTCTCATTCGGTATCTTTCAAGTCTCTTTATGAGGTTGGCTATTGGCAGAAAAATATGGTGTCGGAAGATTCAAGAATTTTTTGGAATTCTTTTCTTCACTTTGGTGGAGACTATCAGGTTGTCCCATTATCCTATCCTGTTTCTATGGATGCCAATCTTGCTGATAATTTTTGGAAAACGGGCGTTAATGTTTACAAGCAGCAGAGAAGGTGGACATGGGGGGTTGAGAACGTGCCGTACTTGCTTTTTGGTTTTCTAAAAAATAAAAAAATATCTTGGAAGAAAAAACTACGTTTTTCTTTTGTGCAGTTGGAGGGTTTTTGGTCATTGGCGACAAATCCTTTGTTGATTTTTATGCTTGGTTGGCTACCCCTCGTTTTGGGAGGGCAGGAATTTAACACGTTGCTTTTATCGTATAATTTGCCTCGTATTACCCGCACACTTATGACCATCGCAATGCTTGGCCTTGTCGGCTCCGCCATTATATCTTGGAAGCTTTTGCCATCTAAACCGGTTAACTACAAACCAAAGAAGAAAGTGTTTATGTTTTTACAATGGATTTTGATACCTGTTACCATTTTGTTTTTCGGAGCTATCCCCGGACTTGATTCCCAAACACGCTTAATGCTGGGCAGGTATATGGGTTTTTGGGTAACACCGAAATGTAGAAGCGACAGGGCTTGATTTTTTTGATTTAGTGTTTTAGTATTTGTCATAAGATAAGAGAGAAAGATCATTGAAATTCAGAAAAAATGACACGAAAGGATGTGGTTTTGATGTTTGTTTTGAAAAAAATGATTTTTGCTGATATGAGAAAATGGAAGATTGATTTCTGGTCCAAAATTTTGTTGATTATTGAGGAAGAGCGGCTTTTTTTGTCCGAAATTCCCGATTATTTTCTTTTTGAAAACATGAGACTGGAGTATCCGAATTTTTGCAGAAATTTTAAAATCAAAGAGAATGGCGAAGTTTGCCACTTGGATATTCCGCGGGAGAAATTTTGCTGTCTTTTTTGCGCTTGCCCATTTTTCACTTTGGACGACAAAAGAACTAGAATGTCGTGTGGTTCAAACAAAGAGGCTGGCTATAGAGAAGGGAATATTTGGGATTGTTCTGGCTGTTCTTATGTCCATGATGTTGGATGGGTGAGAGAAAACCTAAGTTTTGTTGAAGAAATGATGAAAAGTAAGGAGGGAGAAAAAAATGATTGAAACAAAGGGTGTCGCAGAAATCACAGAGGAGATCTTTGATGATACTTGCAAACTCAAGTTAAGAGAAATGTCAAAAGCGGTTGAGTTTATAGTCCAACAAATAAAAAATTACCATGAAGTTCATGTCCAGTCGCTGGAAGATAGGAAGAAGTATGTTTTGAAATATTTTACCAGCGGAAAAGGGGTGTTTTTCAAACGAGAATCCAAGAAGTACATGGGATTTATGGGAGGTGAATAATGAGCTTAATAGAATTTATCAGAAATGTGCCGATAGAAATTGGCTGGACGGATATAGGACGGAATGCTTATGCTCAAGTCAAGGAGGGAAGAATTAAGATCAATGTCCCTCTCTTTCTAGCAGAAGCCATAATCCACGAATATGTCCATTGCACTAATCCTAACGCAGAATTGGGCAATGAGTATTGTTCCGGCTATATCCAAAAGAGAGCCAAACAGATGATGAACAAGTTGTCTGAGTCGGCTCTCAAGGAAATTGCCGACGAAGTTCTGAAGGCAATTCAGAGAGGAGGTAATTATGAAACGAAGGGGGATTAATTGGAAGAATCATATCATGAGTAAGTTTAGTGATGGCATTCAATGCAACTTGGTCAAAGCGGGAATGGTCCCGGCAAGAGCGAAGTATCTTGTAAAAAAGTACAAAAATAACGAAGAGGAAAAGGAAGGGGAAAAGGAAATAGAGAACGACAAGTAAGCCCCATTGGAGACGATGGGGCTTTTTTTATTTGACAAATATTTTGTTGGGCTACGCCAAAGAGCGGGAAGAAATAAAAATAATTTCAAACCACTTTTAAACGATCGTCTGAAAGTGGTCATAATAGAAATCTTTAAATTTCTCCAGTAAACTCAACTTAAATTAAAATGAAGTTTTAGTTCTTCCTCGTTTGTGAGATTTGTTACTTCCGCATAACGGACGCAAGGCCTTATTTTAAAGAATTCCACAATGAATTCTATCTCATTTTGGCACGGGTAAGGGTGAACAAACACACTTTTTTGTAATTCGTAAAAATCTAATTTCCGCAATTTATTGCGAAGAGAGTTACGGGCAACCCTTCTTTTTTCAGGGATATCAAAAATTACAAGTCGCCATTTTTTGTCCCAGATGTTTGGTTTTTTTACTATTATTTCGTCAATTTTGTATTTAAGGGCGTATTCTTTACCAAGTTTTGTTAACGTGATTTGTATAATACCATCGGATTTTTTCTGGTAATTTATAAGTTTTCCATATCGGAATTCTCTGATTGCCCGTTTTAAATAATCTTGGTCAATGTTTTTCCATTCTTTGCCAAGTTCGCGCAGTATATAGCCGTGCGTTATTGGTGACGGAGTTAGTGCCATAGCAAAGCCGGCCTGCAGTAAAAGCAAAATTTTCCTTTTTATTGGGCTACTAAATTTTTTCCGAGTTTTTCTTTCGGAGGTTTTTATCAGTTTGTTCATGTTTTTATTATAGCCACTTTTAAACGATCGTCAAATTGTGGTCATTAACTATTTTATTTTTTATTTGACAAATATTTTGTTGGGTTTAAACTATAAACTTATATACGAGAGTCGACGTATGTCGTATAAGAAAATATTAAAGATAAAAATTCTTAAAAATGGACGAAGAAAAAAACAGCCCGCCTGCCGGCGGGGCAGGCAGGCCCATGTTTCAAGGAAACTGGAAGTGCTCTGAATGCGACAAGGAAATCACGGAATTACCTTTTCAGCCAAACGAAGGACAGGAATTGTCTTGCAAGGAGTGCTATGCAAAAAAACGAAACACGCAACGATCCAGTCGCCCGATGGTTCAAGGGAATTGGACGTGTTCCGATTGCGGCAAAGCAATTACGGAATTACCTTTTCAGCCAAGTGAAGGACAATCGTTGTCTTGCAGAGATTGTTATTTGGCAAAAAAGAACAGCTAATTAAATAACAAAGGAAGTTTCAAGTGAGCCTTTCGCCAAAAAACGACCGTCATAAGTCTGGTCGTTTTTTGGTTTTTCTAATTCTGTTTCTTTTGCGACAACAAACTTTCCACAAACTGACGATCGTGAGTTAACGGATAGTTGAAATGAAAAATGTGTTTTAAAAATTTATTTTAGATCAAAACATAATTTTAAGTCTTTTTCATCTGTGATGTTTGTGACTTCCGCATATCGTACACAATTTCTAATCTCAAAAAATTCTATAATAAAATCAATCTCGTTTTGACAAGGGAAAGGGTATACAAAAATACTTTTTTGTAATTCTTCAAAACCTAATTTTCTTAGTTTGTTTCTTAACGCATCCCGGGCAGATCTTTTTCCTTCTGGAATATCAAACATCACAACTCTCCACTTTCTATCCCATTTATTTGGTTTTTTGATTTTCATTTCATGGATTTTATATTCCAGCGCGCGTCGTTTCCCTTTTTTAGACAATACTATTTTAACAGTTCCATCTGGCTTTTCATACCAACTTACTAGTTTTTCATAACGAAATTCTTGAATAATTCGTTTCAAATATTCGTCATTGATTTCTTTCCATTCTTTTGCAAGTTCACGCAAAACATAACCATGCGCGCGCGGAGAGGGTGTTAAGCCCAAGGCAAAGCCGGCTTGTAATAGCAATAGTGCCTTCCTCTTTAAAGTACTGCGAGTCCTTTTTATTTTTATCTTTTTCCACTTTTGCTTCTTCATTGTTATTTTTTTGCTTTAATGTCAGTTGTTTTTTGATTTTAATTATTTTATTTTTTGGTTGTTCTTGGTAGTATATCTTTTAGTCTATCCGCTATCTTACGATCGTCAAGTTGTGGAAAGATTGGGGGTGGTTGGAAATATCAATGAGACAAAATTTAATAAAAAATTTAATAAAAGTAATATGGTCAAAATAAAAAAATGGACGCCCTTCGACGTCCCGGTTATTTTTTATATTGAGTTCCTCTGTTTTTTGTTCTTATCTTTGCTTTCTAGAAACAATCTTTATAAACCAATTTATAAACCAAATACTCAAAGGAGCTAGTGGTGGAACAATGATTAACTGCATACCAAACCATTTAAAATATTGTGGCGCTGAAACACCTACTACAAACAACATGTATGGGGTAAGTGTTCCTGTCCAAAAGATAAATCCGGCTATTGCCTGAAGTAATACATTCTTTACTTTCTCTTTGGTTATTTTCAAGTTCTTTCCTCCTTTTTGTGTTTTTTAAATTTGTTTATATGACGAAAACTCTTTTAAAGATAGAGTGTTTTGTAAAATTTGTCCAGTTCTTATTCAAAATGGATGTTTGAGTTTTCTTGGTTTATTCTTTTTTTGAGAAGGGGGTATTTTTTTAATTCAACGTCTTTTTCCAAAATTTTTTGAGATTCAATGCGCGCTGCTTCAACCATCTTTATGTTTTTTATTGCTTCCATTCCAACATCAGAAATTCCCCATTGTTTCTTGCCTGATAATTCTCCGGCTCCTCTGAATTGAAGGTCGTATTCTGCCAGTTCAAATCCATTTTTTGCTGTTTTAAGCGCCTTTAACCTATCAAGTGTTCTTTGTGTTTTGGATTCTGTAAAAACAAAACAATATGGTTGATAAGTGCTTCGCAGGACCCTGCCTCTCAGTTGATGCAGTTGAGCCAACCCGAATCTTTCGGCTCCTTCTATGATTATTGTCGTTGCGTTGGGCACATTTACTCCGACTTCAATTACGGATGTTGCCACCAGTATATTTATTTTTCCATCTTCAAACTCCCGCATAACTTTCTCTTTTTCTTTGGCAAGCATTTTCCCATAAAGCATTTCTATTTTATATTCAGGAAAAATTTCTTCAGAAAGTTTTTTATGCTCTTCTTTAACCGCTTTCATGTTTGCAGTCAGGAGAGATATCGCTTTGCCCTCTTCGGGGGCGGCTATTCGCGGGCAGATGACATAGGCCTGTCTGCCTTTTTCAATCTCTTCTTTTATTTTTTCATATGCCATTTTTCTTTTGTTCGGCGGGACAATTTCTGTGGCAATTTTTTTTCTGCCTGGAGGCATTTCGTCCAGAAGTGTAATATCCAAGTCTCCATAAACGGTTAGCGCCAGTGTTCTCGGGATGGGAGTTGCGCTCATTGATAAAAAATGAGGAATGAGTTTTTTGTCCGTTTCATTTTTTTTGTTTATCAGAGCGGCGCGTTGGTTTGTGCCAAAGCGATGCTGTTCGTCTATAACAACAAATGCTAATTTTTTTTCAAGGTAAATTTTCTTGTTTTTCAGCGCGAATTTTACACTATCCTGAATTAAAGAATGTGTGCCTATTATTATGTCTATTTCTCCTTCGCCAACCCATTTTAGAAAACGAGCTTTTGAAATAGGCGTTGCTTCATTTGGCTTTGTTTTTGATGGGAATTTTCTACACCCCGAGGAAGTTAGAAGTCCTATTTTTATACCCGACCCTTTAAAGTATGACAAAAAAGAGTCAAAAATTTGTTTTGCCAAAACTTCTGTTGGCGCCATATATGCGGTTTGGTATCCGCTTTTTGCCACTAGAAATATTGCAGTTGCGGCCACGGCAGTTTTGCCGGAACCGACGTCCCCTTCCATAAAGCGCGCCATGGGTTCGCCCTTTTTAAAATCTTCTAAGATACTTTCCAGCGCTTTCTTTTGGGCTTTTGTCATTTCAAACGAGAATTTTTTCAAAAAATTATCCAGTTCTTTTCCGTTTATTTTAATATCGAAAGAGTCTTGTTTTTTTTGCTTTTCTCTTTTGAGAAGTCTTGAAAGTTGAATCAAAAATATTTCTTGAAAAGCAAATCTTTTTCGCGCTGCTTCGGCATTTTTTAGTTCTTTGGGTGTGTGGATGTATAAAAGGGCATTTTTTAAAGAAGGGAGGTTGTATTTTTTTAAAATATTTTTTGGGATAATATCTTCCAAAAGATTATCAGTGTTTGATAAAAGATTTTTTAGGATTTTTTGTATGGCAAAACGAAACCATTGCGAAGAAAGTCCTCTCGTTTCCGAATATACAGCCAAAAACTTACGAGGCTTAGCCTCGTAAGTTTTTGTGTAGAAAGGGTTAGCCAAGTAAAGTCCGTTTTTATTTTTCTGAATTTTTCCTGATACGGTGACGGACTCGCCATCTTTTAAGAGATTTGCCACAAACGGCTGATGAAACCAGACCAAGTTTATTTTACCAGTGCCGTCGTCCAAAACAGCCCTGGCGATGTTCATTTTCTTTTGCCAAGTTTTCTCGAGTTTTATTTTTGTTATTTTCCCCTGGAAACTTGCTTTGCCTCCCGCTTCGGTATCGGATATTATTTTGTGTTCGCCCAATTCTTCGTAGCGAAAAGGGAAGTGCCATAAAAGATCCTGAATTGTTTCAAGTTTTAATTTTTTCAGCGCCTTTTTTTGATAATCAGAAAGGCGGGTTAGTTCATCTGTAAGAAATGAATCCAATCGCATGTGTTTATACTATCAAATATAAAAAACCCGACAAGTTTGTCGGGTTTTTTGAACCTTTTTACACCAATCCTTGGTCTAGCATGGCATTGGCGACTTTTATAAATCCGCCTATATTTGCGCCTTTGACATAATCAATATAGTCACCTTCTTTACCATACTTTGCGCATTGTTCGTGAATACTGGACATGATGGCAAAAAGTTTTTTATCCACTTCTTCTCGGCTCCACGAAAGTCTTTCGCTGTTTTGTGACATTTCAAGGCCGGAAACAGCCACTCCGCCGGCGTTCGCCGCTTTTCCGGGGGCGAAAAGAATCTTGGCTTTTTGAAAAACTTTTATCGCTTCCGGGGTGCTTGGCATATTGGCGCCCTCGGCGACACAAATGCAACCATTTTTGATAAGGTCTTTTGCTTCACCTTCGTTTAGTTCGTTTTGTGTGGCCGATGGAAAGGCGATGTCACATTTCACTTCCCATGGTCGTTTGCCCGGAAAATATTTGCAATTGAACTTGTCGGCGTATTCCGAGATGCGTCCGCGTTTGATATTTTTAAGTTTTTTAACAAAAGCTAATTTGTGCTCGTCTATCCCATCTTCGTCGTAGATATATCCGTCCGAATCAGACAATGTAACAACTTTGCCGTTTAGTTGTATTATCTTTTCAGCCGTGTGCTGGGCGACATTCCCTGAACCGGAAACTGCGCATATTTTCCCTTCAATTAATTCATTTCTTGTTTCTAGCATTTTTTGGGCGAAATAGACGCATCCGTAACCGGTGGCCTCAGTTCTTATCAAACTTCCGCCCCACCCAAGCCCTTTTCCAGTAAGAACGCCCGTGAATTCGTTGCGCAATCTTTTGTATTGTCCGAACAAATATCCAACTTCGCGCGCCCCGACGCCGATATCTCCGGCGGGAACATCCGTATTCGGTCCGATATGCCTTTGAAGTTCGGTCATAAAACTTTGGCAAAAATTCATTACTTCGTTGTCGGATTTTCCTTTAGGGTCAAAATCAGAACCACCCTTGCCACCGCCAAGCGGGAGAGTGGTAAGACTGTTTTTGAACACCTGCTCAAATGCCAGGAATTTCAAAATTCCCAAATTTACGCTCGGGTGAAAACGAAGTCCACCTTTATATGGCCCCAGCGCGCTGTTCATTTCAATGCGAATGCCTCTGTTGATTTGCGCGTCGCCTTTGTCGTCAAGCCACGGCACGCGGAAAATGATTATTCTTTCGGGCTCGGTCATTCTTTCAAGTATCTTGAACTTTTTGTGCTTGTATATGGGGTTTTCTTTCAAAAGGGTCGTTAAAGAACTTACAACTTCTTCAACCGCCTGATGAAACTCTATTTCACCGGGATTTTTTCTGACAATTTCTTTCATAAAATCGTTTGCCATGTTTTTTACACTCCTTTGTTTTTTGTTTTTAATGTTCTTTTTTGATGGTTTCATTTTGTATCAAAAGTTTATTAAAGACAACTTGCATTTTTTGAGAAATTATTGTCCAATTATATTTTTCAAAAACGAGTTTTTCGCCGTTATTCGCGATTTTATTTTTGAGGTTTTCATCTTTTGTTAAAATTTTTACTTGTTCGGCGATGCTTTGGGGATTCCGCGGTTTGCAGAAGAGACCGGTTTGCTTATCAATAAGGAAATCCGGAATGCCACCCACGGGCGCCCCGATAACAGGCAATCCCGCAGCCATGGCTTCAAGAAAAGAATTTCCCAGTCCTTCCGAAAGTGACGCGCGAACAAAAATATCCGCGGTTGCCAAATAGGATGGGATTTCTTTTTGGTCAATATAACCTAGTAGAGAAACTTTTTCCTCAATTTTGAGATTTGAGATTTGAGATTTGAGATTTTTGTGTGCTGGTCCTTCCCCAAGAATCAATGTTTTTATTTTATATCCTTCGTCAATTAAAATTTTCGTGGCATCTATTAAATCTTCAATTCCGTTTTTTGGAACAAGCCGCGAGGTGGTGATTAAAACAGTTTCGCTATTATTTTTGTTTCTTGTTTCTTGTTTCTTGTATCTTTCTATGTCAACTCCATTGGGGATTACTTCAATAGGACAGCTTGCGCGCATCTCTTTTGCCCAGTTAGCGAGGTAATTGCTGATACATTGTATGTAATTTGCTTTGGTGAAAATTTTTTTAAAAAATGGTTTTACGAATGGCCAAATTATTCCGGCGCGTTGTTTGATGTATTCAAAAGGATCGCCTTCTTGGAGCGTTAGGAGAAACTTAATTTTTGGGAAATTTAATTTGAAAAATAATGTAGCGAATCCTGCGCGGTTTGCCATAATTGACCACGCAATATCATAATTATTTTTTTTGTGAAGTTCGCGTGCTTTTAGGTAGGCGATGAAAGGGAAGAGAAGTTTCGGAGTTTTAATTCTGTGTATATTTATATTTCCAATTTTTTCTTTTGGTAGAGAATTTTTGTTGAATTGTTTTGTTACCATGTGAAATTCGGCATCGGGTATTCGGTCCGTTATTTCTTTTACGGCAATTTCCGCCCCGCCCCAGAGAGGGTCGTAGGCGAGAGAGAATATAAGTATTTTTAGTTTTTTGTTCATGTGTATGCCCTCACGAGGAATTGAACCTCGATCGCGGGTTCCGCAAACCCGTACTCTATCCATTGAGCTATGAGGGCTCCCGGAAATATATATTTTTTAGAACCCCAACCAGTCGGCAATCGTTTCAATGAGGCTTTCTTCTATTTCTTCCTCCTTGAGAACCCTTGCTAATTTTTTTCTTATCAAGTTGGGATCGGTGTTGTCCAAGGGTATCTTGATTAGCCCGACGAATTTCTTTTTGGATTTAACAATGAGCTCTTTTTTTCTGGGAGGATTGTAATTTATCCAAAATGATTCCAGTTCTTTATATAGATAAACTTGTTTTTCAATTTCTATGCCCTTCGCGCTAATTGCAAAATTTATTTTTTGCGGTTTTTTTGTCCCCAAAACGGCCACAACAAAAGCGGCTATAATTACGAATACCGCAAAGAGAAAGTTGCGCATCAAAATTGCTATTATAACAACAAGCAACGCGCCACTTGCGACAAACCAAAACCAATCTGGCGTTTTGGGGCGATATTCATATTCGAGACAAGCCCACGCTAGTTTTATGTCTTTGTTCATGCTATATTAAATATACAATATGAAGAAGACCAAAGCAATTATAATGGGCGCTGCGGGGAGGGATTTTCATAATTTTAATGTTTATTTTAGAAATAATCCACGTTATCAGTTAGTTGCTTTTACCGCTTTTCAAATTCCCGGCATAGCTGGTAGAAGGTATAAAAATATCCCCATATATCCGGAAGAAAAACTTTCTAAATTAATCAAAGACAACGATATCCGGGAAGTTTTTTTTGCATACAGTGATATTTCTTATAGCGACCTGATGCGCAAGGCGTCTGTTGTTTTGAGCGCGGGCGCCAGTTTCAGTTTTTTGGGAAGCGAGCAAACGATGATTAAATCCAAAAAACCTGTGATTGCCGTGACTGCGGTTAGGACCGGATGCGGGAAAAGTGTCGTGTCTCAAAAGATTGTTGATTATTTCTCTGAGAAAGGCCTTCGAGTTGGGGTAATAAGACATCCTATGCCCTATGGCAATTTGAAGAAGCAAGTTTGTCAAAAATTTTCTTCTCTGGAAGATTTAGATAAACACAAATGCACCATAGAAGAAAGGGAAGAGTATGAACCGTATGTGGAAAAAGGAATAACGATTTATGCGGGCGTTGATTATGAAAAAGTATTGCGGTTGGCCGAGAAAAAAAACGACATTATTCTTTGGGACGGAGGAAACAATGATACCCCTTTTTATAAACCGGATTTGTATATAACCCTTGCGGATGCGCGTCGTCCTTCGCACGAAGTTTCTTATTATCCGGGCGAGGTTAATTTCAGAAGCGCGAATGTTATTGTAATTGGAAAAATTGATAAAGAATCTCGAAAAAATGTAAAAACTATTTTAGAAAATGCCCAAAGATTAAATCCAAAAGCAAGGATTATTCTAACGAAATTTACTTTGAAGGTAGATAAAGGGGAATTGATTAAGGGCAAGAAGGTTTTGGTTGTGGAAGATGGACCAAGTATGACTCACGGAGAGTTGTCTTATGGGGCGGGGTATAGGGCGGCTCAAAAATATAAAGCGAAAAAGATTATTGATCCTAGGCCTTATGCGCAAGGATCTTTAAAAGACATATTTGAAAAGTATACTCATATGGGTAAAATTTTGCCCGCGATGGGTTATAGCAAGAAACAAATTAAAGAACTTGAAGATACCATCAACAAAGCTGATTGCGACAGTGTTGTTTTGGCGACTCCGGCGAGAATTGAAAAGTTTATAAAAATAAACAAACCCTATGCTGTTGTCAGATATGGTTTTAAGGAATTGGGAAACAAGAAACTTTTTGAAAAAACTCTGGATAATTTTATTAATAATAATTTGTAATTAATTTTATGCGAAAGAAAATCGTTTTAATAATTGGTATAGTTGTTGTTCTTTGCGCAGTGGTGTATGGGACACTCTACTATTTTTTACCTAAAATTGGTGACTTCTGCACAATGGATGTCAAACTTTGTCCCGATGGGTCTTATGTCGGCAGGACTCCTCCTTTTTGTAGATTTAAAGACTGTCCGGAAGTTATTGACCCAACCGCAGACCTGTCTGCCGACGAGGCAGGCTGGAAAACATACAGAAATGAAGAGTATGGGTCACTTGCTAAAAATGATAGTTACACCTTTGTGAGTGTTAGCTCAAGTTCGGGTCCATCTGATTTAGACCTAGACATTGCAAGCTCTGTAGACCAAATCCTCTCCACGTTCAAATTTATAGATTAGGCTAACTTATCCAAAAAGCTTAGAAGAACTATTTGTGCTTGAAATAGTTCTTTTAGCAACTATCAACATCCGATGTTGATAGTTGAGCATTTGTACTGTACTATAATATAAATATATGAATCCAAGTTTTGCAGAAGATAAAATATACCATATTTACAACCGTGGCACAGAAAAAAGAAAAATCTTTATGGAAGATAAAGACTATTTTCGTTTTGTTCATGATCTTTTTGAATTTAACGACAAAAATAATATCTCTAATATAAACTATTATTTTGATCCAGAAACAATGACCGTGGAATATCGATACCTGAAAAATTCAAAAGCAGAGAGGAAACCAAGAAAATTACTTGTGGAAATATTAATGTTCACACTTATGCCAAATCATTTTCACTTATTATTAAAACAAAAGGCTGAAGATGGTGTGTCTAAGTTTATGCAAAAATTAGGCATGGGTTATGCGAAGTATTTTAACAAGAAATATGAACGAACAGGGTCGTTGTTTCAAGGGAAATTTAAAGCAGTCGCGATAGAAGAACAGGCTCACTTTTTACATATTCTTCATTATATCCATACAAATCCGCTAGCTAACCTCAACTATCAACATCGGGTGTTGATAGTTGAGCAGGTGAAGTTTTTAGAAGATTATAGGTGGAGTAGCTTCCCTGATTATACTGGAAAAAAGAATTTTCCCTCTGTGACACAAAGAGAATTTTTGCTAGATTTTTTTGGTGGAGAAAAAAAATATAAAGAAGAAACCAAAGACTGGCTAAAAAATAGAACCAAAAATCTAGCAAAAATTAAAGAAGTAGCTCTCGATTGATTATTAACTCCAACTATCAACACCCGATGTTGATAGTTGGAGGATTGGATCAGATTTCGGTGGTGGTTATTTTGAAATTTCGTCAACGGTTATTTCAAATATCCTCCGTTTTTATCTCAAAAGGTAGGTTCTTTTGGATTTCGCCCTTGAGTATTTTTTGAGCGATTAAGCTTTCCACTTTTTGCTGAATGACTCTTCTCATTGGGCGCGCGCCGTTTGCCGGGTCGTATCCAAGTTCGGAGATTTTTTGAATTAAGGCAGAGTCAAATTTAAAAATCATTTCTTTTTCTGCCAGTCGTTTCGCTAATCCGTTCAACATCAATTTGGATATCTCCAACAGATTTTCACGGCTTAGGGGTTTAAAAATTACCGTTCCGTCAAATCTGTTTATGAATTCCGGTCTGAAAATACCCTGTTTCAAAATATGGTCTAGAAATTCTTTTTTGATTTCTTCGGAATCAAATCCTTTTTCCGCTTTTTCGCGTATAAATTCAGATCCGGCGTTTGAAGTGGCTATAATAATTTGATTTCGGAAATTTATTTTTTTGCCAAAAGCGTTTGTTACCCATCCCTCCTCTAAAATTTGCAGAAAAAGGTTCAGGACATTGTAATCGGCCTTTTCTATCTCATCAAGGAGAAGGAGAGAAAAAGGGTTTTCTTTTACGGCAGTGGTGAGTAATCCGGAATTTTTATTTTGTGTTGAACCAATCATTTTTGGTACAGCATCAGCTCCCTGAAATTCTGACATGTCAAAACGATTTATTCTGTTTTCGGAACCGAAATATATTTTGGCTAAAGTTTTTGCCGTTTCCGTCTTTCCTACGCCTGTTGGTCCAAGAAAAAGAAAACTTCCAATGGGCCTATTTTTTGCCGAGATACCCATTCTAGTTCGGCGCATCGCGGAAGATATATCTTTTACCGCTTGTTCTTGGTTTACAACTCGCTCGTGTATTATTTTTTCAAGATTAATCAGTTTTTCTTTCTCCGCTTCTTCCAATTCGCCTATTGGAATTTCTGTCTTTCGCGAAATTACGGCATTGACATCTTCCGGTCTTACTAATTTACGAGACGTTTGTTGCGCGACATAGATTGCCGTTTCTTCAAGAATATCCAGCGCTTTTTCCGGGAAGGGGTAGTCGGTGATAAAAACCTCGGCTTTTTTTATAATTTCATTGATTGCTTGAATTGTTATTTTGACAGGAATTCTTGATTCTATTTCTTGAACACTATCCATGCAAATTTGTCTTGTTGTTTCGTTATCCAATTCTTGTATTTCCACTTTTTCAAAAAATGGCATTAGGTCACCCCGTTTTTCTATTTGCTCGTGTAACCCCTCATATGTTGTTATGGCAATAAGTTGGAAGTACCCTTCTTTTAAAAAAGGAATAAGAATTTGGCTTGTATCCACAAAATTGTGGAAGTCATCAATTACCAAGACTATATTTCCGGCCGATTTTATTTGATTCAGTAGGGACATTAACTTTTCCTGTATTTGTCCTTTCGTTTTTATACCTGCTAAGGCGCGGTTTAAAGAGAGGAGTAGCACTCGTTTGTTGGCAAGATTGCTTGAAATTTTGCCTGCCTGCGAGAGTCGCGCGAATTGTTGGGCCAAACTCATTTTTCCGACACCCGGTTCTCCTATAATCAAAGCATTACCCTGGGTACTTCTGGATAGTATATTTTCGAGATGTTTTATTTTTTCTTGACGCCCAATGAAGTGTTCATATTCTTGCAGTGCGATTATGGGGTCAATATACCGGTTTAATTCTGGTGTATATCCATACGACCAATCTTCGCCGAATCTTATTTTAGAAAATAAATTTTCTTTAAGCCAAAATCTCTTCTTTACATACTCATTTTTTTGATTTGATATTTCCCAAGAAAGCGCGGTGTCAAAATCTTCTTTTTTAATCCCCTTGTTTTTCAGGAACGGCTCCAATTCCGTTTCAGGATTTTTCAGTACTTCTTTTGGAAAATTTTTGTCGTCTAGTCCGAGTCTGTCCAATAGCGTTTTTGTCCATTTCTGTTTAAAAATGTCCGATAGAGGCATACGGTCGGGCGAAACTTCTTTTGATTTTTTATAAAAGGAGGCGAAAATAATGCCGATTAGCGAAAGCGTTAAGGCGAGAGGTATTTTTCTTGACGCAAAGGACCAAGCTAATAAAATTGGCCAAAAAACCCAAAAGACAAAAAACAAAATACCCGCGCATAAAAGACAAATTTCTGTAAGGAAAACAGTCAAGATAACAACTGTCTTAACACATGCTCCGGCAAACCTGCTGGCAAATCCGGCGGAAAAGTTTTGCGCCCAAATTTTTACATCAAGCCCAACACTTGCGATTTTTCCACCCGTTCTTTTCCATGGACTTATTATGGTTTTAAGCAATGTTGGAACAGGGAAAAAATAAAGCCAAAAAAATTTGATAAAATTACCCCAAATTTTGAAAATGTTTTTAATTGCTTCGGTGTAATGCCAAATAAGGTATTTTAATATGATCATGGTAGTTATTGTATCATTTTTGATTTACAATTCCAACTATCAACATCGGATGTTGATAGTTGAGGAGTTTTGTGGGGATGTGGATAAGTTTTTTTGTTTGTTGGCTGTTTTATTGGTAGAATAAAGGGCATCGATTACAATTTATTAATTATATTAAGCAAATATTTCATATGAAAAAAATTGTTTTTTTGTTGGCGGTTTTTATTTTTTTGAGTTCCGGTATTATTGTTTTTGCCCAGCAAGAAGGGGAGAGCGTATTTGAAGGGGAGGGCATATTTATTGAGATTAACATTCGCAATGCCGTTATAACAGCGCAAGACAAAAACAAATTTGATATTTCTTTTGACATAACAAATGGCGCGGGTATCCAGTCGGGCGTGAAATATGGGATTCAATTGATGAAGGGCAATACCGTTGTTGATGAAAAAGTGTATGAAGAAGTGTTAAGTTTTCAGGAAAATGAGGCCGTTACAAAGAAAATAGAATATGAGGCTCCCGGTTTTTTGGTAGGGGAATATGATGTTTGGGTTGTTGCTAAAAATAATGCCGGTCTCTTTCTGGCGATGCAAAATATCGGAATGGTTTCTTTTTGGGGAACTGATTTTTATTTGGAAATAGAAGGGTCAACTTGTTATCTGCAAGTAGAAGGAGAAAAGTTAGGCGTAAAATACACGCCCCTGCAGGGTGTGGACATCTCTTCGGATGAAGATATTATAGCAAAATGTAAAATTAAAAATCATTTTAATATACCGATAAAATTCAGACCGTTATTTGAAACATACAGGCGCTCCACTTTCGGAGAAAAAATTTCTGCGCCAAGTTTGCCAGGGAATGAAGGGGAGGTTTCCATAGACGGAGATGAAGAAAAAGAAATATCTTTTGTTCTGCCAAGGGCGAATGTTCCGCAGGCGTACGACGTTAAACTGTTTCTTGCCGGTTCTGTTGATGGAAAAATAATTTCAAACTTTGCCGTTTTTCATTATGTTTTAAGAGGAAGTAGCGCTACTGTCCAAAATATTCAATTAGATAAAGATTATTATTCAAAAGGTGATATTGCCAAGGTGTCCTTTTTTTGGACGTCTTCGGCTGATAGTTTTCCGGGAACAAGAGCGCAAGCGGGAACTATTTTAAGTAGCGTTGTGCTGGAGGGCGTTATTGAAGGATGTTCGGAAAAATTTTTCCACACACCTTCCGATGCCGATGCCCAATTAATTACAGTAACGGTAGATGTTCCCATTACAAAAAAATGCGAGAATCCTGAAGTTAAACTTTCAATAAAATCGGGGGCAGGGCTTTTAGACGAAGCGAATTTTAATATTAAAAGCGGAGAGAGGAGCGAATACACACTTCTCATAGTTATATTAGCTTTTATTATTTTGGCGGGGCTTATTATTTTTGGGAGGAGAAAAAAGACGACCGTTCCTTTGATGCTTCTTCTCTTTTTGGTTGTCGGAATGTCCTTTTTTATCCCGCGAGGGGATGTAAGTGCGGATGCGGTGTCGTGGGGGATACCTAATACTGGTGGTCGTTGGGGGGCGTTTTATACTTTTTCTGTGAATGTGAGCAGTAATCCAATTAGCGTTAATTTTTCTGGGGTTAATTCAGGGTCATGCAGTAACATCGATCTTGCTGGCCATATAAAAGTTTATCACGATGGAACATATGTTGGTATAACAAACCAAAGTTTTGCAAAATCAACAGTTCCAGGAACTCATTATGTCCGACTTGATTTTGTGCTTGTCAACTTTGCTTTCGGTTTGGATGATTGTTTTGACTCGGAGTATTTAGGGCGTGGTAGTGTTTGTCCTGCTTCTTGCGATCTTTCTTATGGATATGGAGATGAATGGGTGTCTTATTGTTGGTGTCATAATCTAAAAATTTCAGCCACTAATCCTCTTTGTTCTCAAATTACTAATCCCGGAGCACAATGTGCTCTTGCCAATAGTGGCACATCTCCTTGGTGTACGATACCAAGTGTCGTTTTAGGCTCCAAAACATATACATACGTTGTGGCGGAGGCGCCGGCGCCTACCTGTACTATGTCAGTCACGCCCAGCCAAGGTGTTCTCCCCGGAAGCCAAGTAAACTTTACATGGACATCCTCCGGCGCTACGAGTGCTAGTTATTCTTGCACCAGTCTTCTTGGAAGTATCAAGGGAGATATGCCTTATTTAAACTATACAAATTATCCCATGACAGCCTCCACCACCGCGGTTACCGGTGATCAAGGGGGGTGCTCTATAATTTTCTCGAATGACAGCGGGAAGACGAAAACATGTAGCGCGAATTTTACGGTTAAACAAGTTGATAAGCCTTCCTGCAATCTTGCGTTTTCTCCATCTTCCATTACAGCTCCCGGTTCAAGCATGGCCACATGGAATTCTCGAAATGCCACACAACTCAAGTATGATTGCGCTGGCGTGAAAACCATGTCTGGTCCTTGGGGTTCAATAGGACTGAATGATTCTTTTACTCTTAATTTCAGTGAGAGCGAAACAGGAACGCAAATATGCACAACAACTCCAAGAAATAGCGTCGGGGTGGAAGGAACACCCTGTAGCGCCACTTTGACGGTTAAAGAACCCCTAAAACCTTCCTGCAATCTTGCGTTTTCTCCATCTTCCATTACAGCTCCCGGTTCAAGCATGGCCACATGGAATTCTCAAAATGCGGAACAAGCCATGTATAGTTGTACAGGACCTAAATCTATTTCTGAGGGATGGGGCTCAATTGGCGTGAACGGTTCTTTTGCCCTTAGTTTCGGCGAGTCTCAAACAGGAACGGAAGTGTGCACCATAACAGTAAAAAACAGTGCAACGAAAGAGCCGTATCCTTCTTGTACTGCGACTTTAACCATAAGCAAAAAACCTATTAACGGAGTTTGTGGCTCATCAGCAAAAACATATGCATGGGATGCAACTGGTTATACGGGGGCTTTCTGCGATACGGGAACCGCAAGTCCAAGCAATCCTAGTTTTCCGACACAGGGAGAAACTGTTACATGGGTGTGCCCGGGAGCAAATGGTGGAACCAATGCAACCTGTTCAGCGATTAGAGGAGTTGAACCAGGCGCTCCTGTCAATGGCGAATGCGGTTTTTCAGATGGACAAACTTTTGATACAAAACCAACAACAAATTTATGTAGCAAGGGGACACCTACGGATGTGACCGGTACGGGTCCGTGGGATTGGAAATGTATTGGAATAAACGGGGGTACTACAGATTCATGTAGCGCTAATAAGTCTACAACCCCGCCAAGTCCTCCAGGTCCGCCAAGTCCTCCAGGTCCGCCAAGTCCTCCAGGTCCGCCAAGTCCTCCAGGTCCGCCAAGTCCTCCAGTCAATCCTGTATCCACAACAGAATTGCGAGTAAGCGATGGTGATTACTGCAGTCTTGCGTCTCATGGATTTTTATGGGTGTACAACGACGCAAATGGTTTTTATCAAAAGAACTTTAATTTCCAAGTGGATAATAATAGTGATTTTTCTTCTCCTGAAATCAACAGAACATTTGAATCCTCCGCCACTAGCCAAACTGTCATAGTTTCTCCAATATTGGAGGATAATAAAATAGTCCACAATACGGAATATTATTGGAGAGTTCAAGTTTGGAACACAAATGGAGATTATTCGGATTGGGCGGAAGGAACTTCTTTCAGCACAAAAAAACATAAATTTCCGACTCCTGATTTTACTTGGTCTCCAGAAAGTCCGCTTGCCAAGAATAGCGTCTATTTTATGGATAAATCATTGTGCTACAACGATGACAACAATGTGGTTTTGTGTAGCGCGTGGAAATGGACTTTTTTTGGCGGAGAAGTCGCATATAACAATGACACAAATTCCGGTTCGCAAAATCCGGTTGTCAAGTTTCTTTCAGATGACGAATACGGAATAAGCCTTCGCGTTACGGATAGCGAAGGGTACGCCTGTCAACCGCTTGATGGAGATGGCAATGCCATTCCCGCCAAAAATATTGTTGTCAAGAAGTCTATGCCAAAATGGAGAGAAATAATTCCATGGTTTTAATTATTTTTTAATTAGATATGAAGAAAATATTTCAATCGTTAACTTTTAGGATTGTTTTATTGGCAATTGTGGTGTGTGTTTTTGTGTTTGTGTATTTTTTGTTCACCGGCACCACGGATGTTGAAGAAAATAAATTATTAATAGTAGAGCCGACAGAATTGAATTTGAATGTTCATTATACTGAAAATATTAAACTTTTTCTTTATGATTCAAATAATGAGAAAAAATTAGATGTGACTGACAAAGCGGATTGGAAAAGCAGTAACAAAAATATCGTAACCGTTGGAAATAACTCAGTCAAAGGGCAAGCTAGGGGTATTGGTGAGGGAGAAACTCAAATAACAACTGTTTATAATAACCAGACTGTTATTATTCCTGTAAAAATAGAAAGTTCTAAATTAGTTGTGGAATGCTATCCTTTGATTTTTGATAAAGATGGTTCGCAAACAGAGCCCAGTCAAAACAAAACAGCAGAAAGTGAAGCCAATATTGGAGATAGAATTCGTTGGCAAATTACTTATATAAAAATTGGAGTTCCAAATTATTTTTACGAATGGACTGGAACGGATGGATTAGAAAGCAATGAAGCTATAGTGGATATAGTTTATGATACTCTTGGTGTGAAACAAGCTAAAATATTTACAGAAGATACTGTCGGATTAACCGCTGAAGCAGAGTGTCAGGTTCAAATAGTAAAATAGTTTTTATAATTATGAAAAAAAACAAAATTAAATTATTAATAATATTTCCCTCATTAGTATTTGTAGTATTTTTATTTACGGCTAATCATGAGATAAAAGCAGATATTGTGGGTTCTAACTTAATGAAGTTTTGTTCTATTGTGGAAATGAATGGAATTAGCCACGGTCAAGTATATAAACCGGGAGATTCAATTAATTTTGCTTTTAAAGTAAGATGTAGTGGTGTTCAGTCATATAATTCATTTTATACATATCCAAAGGATCCTTGCCGTTGCGCTGTTCGTTATCCTGGAGATGAAGATTGCACGGCTTATTTTTGGACACCTCCTGATTATCATAGTAGGGTGTATCTTGGTGATCCATGGGATACTTATCCGCCTAACCCAGGATGTACTGATTATAATTATAATAAAATATGTGATGTATGGGAAATTGATGATGGGGATCAATGTGAATCCAATGGTTACTGGTATGGGTGGGAAGATTTAAGATCTTGTTTCGCAAGTGTCGGCTTAAGTGGAGATAGTGTAGGCGGTTACACTGTTAGCGCTAGGGTGGAAGGTCAGTTTAGGAATTTAGGTGGTGGTGTTGCTGAATGTGAAGTTGCAAATGCTGTATTTGAATTTCCTAATGTGAATAGCTCATACAATCTAGCCACGGCCTATATTAATTGGTCTGGTTTAAAAAAAACGAATATTGAGTATAGTGAAGAAATAGAGTATCATCGCAAATATTCTGATGGTACATGGGCTTCTCCTCGGATTGCAAATATAAAAAAAGTAAATAGTTATTATGATATTTATACTCACACTCTTAATATGGGTACCTTTGGGGAGCATATACAAATAAGTTTTCCCCCCTGCTCTCTCCCATGGGGAGGAACAATAGCCAGTGGTGCTTCGGTTACTGCCTATCTAGCCAGCTCTGTTCCCTGCGGTTCAACTTGTTCCAGTCAAACCAGGACATGCTCCAATGGAACATTAAGCGGTTCATATACCAATTCTTCTTGCAGTGTGGGGGCTTGTCCCTGCCCTCTGCCATGGGGAGGAACAATAACCAGCGGTTCTTCGGTTACCGCCTACTTGGCCAGCTCTGTTCCCTGCGGTTCAACTTGTTCCAGTCAAACCAGGACATGCTCCAATGGAACATTAAGCGGTTCATATACCAAATCTTCTTGCAGTGTGGGGGCTTGCCCCTGCTCTCTACCGTGGGGAGGAACAATAACCAGCGGTTCTTCAGTTACTGCCTATTCAGCCAGTTCTGTTCCTTGCGGTTCAACTTGCTCCAGCCAAACCAGGACTTGCTCCAATGGAACATTAAGCGGTTCATATACCAAATCTTCTTGCAGTGTGGGGGCTTGCACTCTTTCGGTATCTTTGATTTCCAACCCTCTCTCGGGCAATGCTCCATTAAATGATGTTGATTTAACAGCCACAGTAGACGGAACGCAAATAGGCACTATCAATTACACTTTTTATTGCGACCGCTCTGATTCCGGAACTAATATTACTTCCGGATGGGCGGCCAAATTTGACGGGATAAACGACAACCCAAAAACAGCTGTTGATGTATGTGACTATGCTCCAGCCGGAACCTACACAGCAAAAGTTATCGTGGAAAGAGGTTCTTTAATTACAGAAAATAGGCGAACTATTACTGTAGATCCACCCCTAAACAGTTCTCCAACGGTCGGCAGTCTATTGGTTTTAAAGGGCGATTATTGCACAAACCCCGCTCATTACTTCTCGTGGACATATTCCGACAATGACGGAGACAAACAGTCCCAACTTCAAATACAGTTGGATAAAGAAGGCGATTTTGTTTCTCCTGAGTTTGATTCCGGACAGGTTCCGGTCGGCGATTATACATGTCCTAATGACACATGCGATAATGAAAACAATCGGGTGGTTCAGGTTGATTATAATAATACTTACTATTGGCGTGTTAAGGTTTGGGACAGCCAGGGGGCCGATTCGGGGTGGGTGAACGGTACACCGTTTACATCTGGAGAGCATCGTTATCCATCGCCAGGTTTTACGTGGTCTCCGAAGAAGCCAAGTGTGGGAGAAGATGTTCAATTTACAGACGAATCTTTGTGTTATACTTTGGGTGGCGCGACGGTAGCATGCGCTAGTTGGCAGTGGACGTTTGGTGATGCTACTCCGTCAGATTCTACTGACCAAAATCCTATTGTGCAGTTTAATTCAAGTGGTTCTCATCAGGTTGGTCTTCGAGTTATTGACCCCGACGGTAATATTTGTCCGCTAGGTGTCAGTTATTTTATTGAAGTTGTTGGAGTGAAATGGAAACTTCCCGGATGGAGAGAAATTTTACCATGGTAAGATTGCGCCAAAAGGGGTTTACTCTTATAGAATTGATGGTTGTGATTTCTATTACGGTTTTTTTGTCGGGACTCGTTTTTGCCAATTATAAAGATAGTCAAAAAAGATATTCTCTCGCGCAGGCTATCCAAAGGCTGGCATTTGATATCAGGCGAGCGCAGAATATGGCCATAAGTGGTGTTGAAATCGCCGGTGTATGTTCCAAGGATGACCCGTGTTACGGATATGGAATTTATGCGGAGTCAAAACAAGGCAATAATCTTTCTTACAAAATTTTTGCCGACAAAGACAATGACCAAATTTTCAAAGAAGGTTTTGATTTGGTGGTAGAAGTTATTAATTTGCCAAGTGCGGTGAGCATAGAGTTTGTGTCTTCAACAAATGGCAGATTGCATATATTTTTCAAACCGCCGGATCCCACGACTTACATTAGCGGAGGATCTCCCGGAGAAATTACACTATGGGTGACAGGAAGCTTGTTGCCGGCCAAAAAAGTGGTCGTATCATCTTCCGGTTTAATTGAAGTGA
>Ga0180009_10001708_pt1 | contig 26554 bp, 29 predicted proteins | sample OS_PC_MetaG_FD_123537 | JGI IMG/M metagenome (GOLD analysis project Ga0180009, IMG submission 123537) | Groundwater microbial communities from the Aspo Hard Rock Laboratory (HRL) deep subsurface site, Sweden - OS_PC_MetaG | ecosystem: Environmental > Aquatic > Deep subsurface > Groundwater... | reverse complement strand
GGTGGGGTTTTTAGCCAGAACGGCGGAGCTTGAATTATATAGACTAATTTTTCCATAGCTTTATAATTATAGCATATTATTATGGTTGATTCACTCTACATCCATATTCCGTTTTGCCGCAAGAAGTGCCTTTACTGCGATTTTTACAGTATTGGTTATCAGCCGGATTTAGCCGGCCGATACATAGATGTTCTTTGCCGGCAGATCAAAGATTGGAAAGGCAGATTTAAAACTATTTATATCGGCGGAGGAACCCCTACGGTTTTGGCCATTAGTGATTGGCAAAGATTACTTAAAGTTTTAAAGTCAAAACAGGCAGTAGAATGCGAATTTACGGTTGAAGCTAACCCGGAAAGCTTGACCGAAGCCCAATTGAAAGTTCTTGTTGCCGGAGGCCTAAACCGGATCAGTATCGGCCTTCAGTCTTTAAGCGATGAGAAGTTAAAAAAGCTGGGAAGAATCCATTCAGCCGGACAGGCTTTAGAGGCAGTTGCTAAAGCCAAAAAGTCTGGCATAGATAATATCAGCATTGATCTGATTTTCGGCCTCTGGCAGGAGAAAGGATCTGATTGGCAGAAGGAGTTGGAAAAAGCGGTTAAATTGCCGGTTAAGCATATTTCCTTGTATAGTTTAACCTATGAAAAAGGTACGCCGTTGTTTAAAGCCAAGGCTGCTAAAACCATAAACCCTTTAGACGAAGCCAGGGTAGCCGGGATGTATAAGTATGCCGTAAGTTTTTTAAACCGAAAAGGTTTCCAGCAATATGAGATCTCTAATTTTTCTAAACCCGGCTATCAATGCCGGCACAACCTTAACTATTGGGATAATCAGCCCTATCTGGGTTTAGGAGCTTCGGCAGTAACTTACCAAGGGGGAGTGCGCAAACAATATCTTGCTGACTGCGGCCGGTATATTAAAGCAGTCAAATCCGGTAAGGATAGCTTATCCTGGAAGGAAAAGCTATTACCTGAACGCCGGGCTAAAGAGACTGCGGCGGTGAAAATAAGAACCGTGTCCGGTATCGACTTTGATTGGTTTAAGGCTAAGACTGGTTTTGATTTTTTGGCCTTGGAAGCTGATTGGTTAAAAGAGGCTTTAGCCCAGCATTTAGTGAGATATCGGCATAAAGATAGACGGATTTGCGGCCTGGTTTTAACCAAAAAAGGCCTTCTGTTTTCCGATAGTGTTTCCAGCCTATTTTTATAGTAGATTTTTTCAAATCCAATGGTATAATTATCTGGTTCCCGATCCCTAAAAAGATAAGCTTATGAAGGTAAATAAACCAAAACTGACTAAGATCGTTTCGCGTTTTGCCTCCAAAAATATCCTGGTGGTGGGAGATCTTATCCTTGATCACCATATTTTCGGCAAAGTCGACCGGATCTCTCCCGAGGCCCCGGTTCCAGTGGTCTGGGCTAGAAATGAGAACTTTACCTGCGGAGGAGCCTCTAATGTCGGCCTCAACTTAAGGGCTTTGGGAGCATCGAGCAGCCTTTCGGGCGTGGTCGGCCGAGACCACTTTGGTAAGACTTTATTCTCGCATATCAAATCCCGCGGCATCGGGACCGGCTTGATCATCAAAGACAACCAGCGTCCGACCACCATAAAAACCCGGATCATGGCTCATCATCAGCAGGTGGTCAGGGTCGACTGGGAGTCGGTGGAGTTTTTGTCGGCAAAGATCAACCAGGCAATCCTTAGAAAGATTAAGGCTAATATCAATAATTTTGATGCGGTGATCATCGAAGATTACGGTAAAGGAGTGATAAATCCTAATTTAGTCGAAGAGCTTGTCGATATCTGTAAAACTAAAAAGAAGATCATCACTGTCGATCCTAAAGAGGAACATTTTGATTACTATGAAAACGTTACCGCTTTGACTCCTAACCTTAGTGAAGCCCAGACAGCAGTCAATACTAAAATACGGAAAAAAAGTGAAATCGAATTTTTAGGCCGGATAATCATGAAAAAGCTAAATCCCAAAGCTTTGCTGATAACCTTGGGTGAAGACGGGATGGTTTTATTTTCCGGTTCCCGGACCCAGCATATACCGACTCAAGCTCATGAGGTCTATGATGTCACCGGAGCCGGCGATACAGTGATTGCTGTTTTTACTCTGGCCTTAAGCTGTGGGGCTGATTTTCATGAAGCCGCGATAATCGCTAATTTTGCCGCCGGAATCGTGGTCGGCAAACTCGGCGCGGCGACTACCGACCGAAAAGAACTTTCGGCAAAGATCAATGGATACAAAGATTAAAGTCATCGGAGTTATTCCGGCGCGTTATCAGTCGACCCGGTTTACTCATAAGTTACTCCACAACCTGAAAGGAAAACCGCTTCTCCAGTGGAGTTGGCAGGCGGCGAATAAAGCATCCCTGCTTGATGAGTTGATCATTGCTTGTGATCATCCAGAGGTTGCTAAAGTGGCTGAAAAATTCGGGGCCAGAGTTGTCATGACTTCCCCTGAACAACCTTCAGGGACTGACCGGATCGCCGAAGCAGTCTCCGGACTGGATGTCGGGATAGTGGTAAACATTCAGGCTGATGAGCCGTTAATCCATCCTTCGGTCATCGATGGTTTAGTTAATGAGATGCTTTCAGATCGGAGTATTCTAATGGCTACGGCCAAGACAAAAATCGACACTGATCATGAAATAAACAATCCCAATGCAGTCAAGGTCATCTGTGATAAAGACGGTTGGGCAATATATTTCTCGCGCTACCCGATTCCCTATTACCGCGGACAGGATGAGCCGAAAAATTACTATAAACATTTGGGGATATATGCCTATACTAAAGATTTTCTTTATACTTTTAAGAACCTGGGGCCTTCGAGTTTAGAAAAGGCGGAAAAGCTGGAACAGCTCCGGGTGATCGAAGCCGGGTATAAAATAAAGGTTATCCAAACCCAGTTTAATTCCTGGGGGGTTGACACCCAGGAAGATCTGGAGCAGATCGAGAAGATCTTAGCTGATCAGGATAATTAAAAAGGTAGAATCAGATGAATAAAAAAAAGCTCATAGTCATTGCCGGCCCATGTGTGATAGAGAGCCGCAGCCTTACTTTGGAAATAGCCGGGTGTTTGAAAGAGATTTTAAAATCCTATCCGGTCGAATTTATTTTTAAAGCCTCTTTTGATAAAGCCAACCGCACTTCTTTGGATTCATTCCGCGGCCCGGGCTTAAACAAAGGGATAAAAATATTAGAAGAAGTTAAAAAGAAGTTTTCTTTGCCGATCCTAAGTGATGTTCATTCCTTTGACCAGGTCTGTAAGGTAAAAGATGTCTTAGACATAATCCAGATCCCGGCTTTTTTGTGCCGGCAGACTGATATTATCTTAGAGGCCGCAAAAACCAAAAAAACCGTTAATATCAAAAAGGGGCAGTTTATCTCTCCTTCGGATGTTGTGCATATCATAAAAAAAGTCGAAGCAGCCGGCAACCACAATATCTTGATCACCGAAAGGGGGAGTTGTTTTGGCTATAACAACTTAGTGGTAGATTTTCGTTCATTTTTAGTTATGCAACAGTTTGGCTATCCGGTGATCTTTGATGCCACTCATTCCTTACAGCGGCCTTCAGCCAAAGGTAATATTTCCGGAGGCGATAGCCAGTTCGTCAAACCTTTAGCTTTGGCGGCAGTTGCCTGCGGGGTAGACGGGTTATTTTTGGAAGTCCACCCTAAACCCAAAACTGCTCTTTCGGATAAGCATACTTCATATCCCTTGAACAAAATAGAAGATCTAATAAGCAAGGCAATAAAAATACGGGAAATATCAAAACCGGAACAAAAATCATGAAGCGTTTTAAGCTTAAGGAAATATTAAGTTGGGCTGATCAGGTATTGGCCACTGAAGTCTGCGGCATTGATAAATTAAGAAAGAGCCTGGATGAGGAGTTTTTTAAAAGCGTAAATATCCTTTATTCTTGTCGCGGCCGGATCATCGTCACCGGTATGGGTAAGGCCGGGATCATCGGCCAGAAGTTTTCAGCCACGCTTTCTTCTACCGGTTCGTCATCGTTTTGGCTTCATGCCGCTGAAGCAGTCCATGGAGATCTCGGTCGGATAAAAGAAGGCGATGTGGTGGTGGTATTATCCTATAGCGGAGAAACTGACGAGATAAAGCACTTGATTCCTTTTGTTAAAAAAATCGGCGCTAAGATCATAGCTATAACCGGAAATATCTCATCTAATCTGGCTCGTTACGCCGACGGCATTGTCAGCGTTAAAGTAGACAAAGAAGCTTGTCCTTTGGGTTTGGCTCCCACTACTTCCACTACAGTCATGCTGGTGGTTTGTGATGCTCTTTCAGTGGTTTTGCAAAAAATGAAGGGTTTTAAGCAGAGGGATTTTGCTTTTTTTCATCCCCGGGGTTCATTGGGCCGCAAGCTCCTTTTAAGCGTTAAAGACGCTATGCGTACCAATAAATATAATCCGGTAGTTTCCGAAAATACCTTGATAAAAGATGTTTTGCTTAAAATAACCACTCTTCATGCCGGAGCAGCTTCGGTAGTGGATAAAAAGGGCTGTCTGGTGGGTATTTTCACTGACGGAGATTTAAGAAGGAATTTGGAACGTTTCCCGCATCTTTTAAGGAAGAAGGTCAGTGAGGTGATGACTAAAGGCCCTACTGTGGTTCGGGATACTGATCTGGCATCTCAGGCTTTGCGGATTCTCGAAAAAAGAAAAATTGACGAAGTCCCGGTGGTGGATAAGAATTATCGACCGGTAGGAATGCTCGATATCCAGGATCTGATCGCCGCCGGCATCATCTAAGAGATGAATAAAAATATAGCGAAACTATTTAAGAAAGTCAGGCTGTTGGTGCTTGACGTTGACGGAGTATTGACCGGTGGGGAGATCATCTATGATACCTTAGGCCGGGAATCCAAAAGCTTCAACGTTAAAGACGGCCTGGGTATTTTTCTGCTCGGCAAAGCCGGCATAAAAACCGTGCTGCTTTCAGCCCGGAATTCAGCTATTTTGAAAAAAAGAGCTGATGATATGAGGGTTGTCGAAGTAATCGGTGGTTTACTGCCCAAGGAAAAAGCCCTTAACTATCTTAAGACTAAATATAGGCTAAAAGCCGACCAGATCTGTTTTGTCGGTGACGACCTGATCGATCTAGGCATGATCAAAGCCGTAGGCTTAGGTATCGCCGTTAGCGATTCGTCGTCGGACGTCAGAAAGGCCGCTGATTATGTTACCGTCAAAAAAGGCGGCCAGGGAGCGGTCAGGGAAGTAATCGATTTGATCATTCAACACCAGGGGTTGAAGAAGCAGATTTACGCATTTCTTAAAAATTTTAAATAGGATTTTTGACTTAATCAATTGACTTTATCGGCTGATTTGGTATATTAGGCTGTTTATGAAAATATTTTTTATAATAATGCTGTTACTTTCCGCCGCTTTAAACAGCGAGGCTTATTCTCAACAGAGTATCAAGGATTTCTATCTTTCTAACTTTAAAGAAGACGGAACTTTCGATTGGGAAGTGCGCGGTACTGATGCTTTGGTCTATGATGATTATGTCGATATCGAGGCGATGAAAGCCCATTATTATCTGGAGGATGATACTATCGATATCAGTTCTGATAAGGCTCGCCTGGACCGTAAAAGTCTGGATATCTATTTGGAAAAGAACGTTAATATAGAGAATAAGGACGGAGTCAGGATCATTACCGATTCTTTGAGCTGGCAAAAGGCCAAAAATCTGATCGAAACCGAGGATTGGGTCAAGGCTACCCGTGATACTATGGAAATAACCGCCAAGGGTATGTCGGCAGATACTGAGATGAAAGAAGCAGATTTTAAACAAGACGTTGAAGTCACCATTCCTGACCAGGAGACTAAAATTCCGATTACCGCTACCTGCAGCGGCCCTTTGGAAATCGAATACAGCCAGGGTAAAGCGGTTTTCAATGAGAACGTAGTGGTTACTCATACCCAGGGTCAGGTTTTCTCCGACAAATCAACTCTTTATTTTGATCCCGAGACAAAAACTATAATTAAAATAGTTTCCGAAGGAAACGTAAAAATACTCAGAGAGGGTAGTGAGACTTATGCCGAGTTGGCGACTTACCTGGGAAAAGAAGATAAACTTGTTTTGGAAGGAAGGCCGCGGTTGATCTATTACCCTCAAGAAGGCCAAGACAGCCTGGGAGGCTTTTAATTAAAATATGCGGCTTCTAGAAGTAAATAATCTGACAAAATCCTACGGTTCAAAAACAGTAGTCAAAGGGGTTTCTCTTTCAGTAAGAAGAGGAGAGATCGTCGGGCTTCTCGGGCCCAATGGCGCCGGAAAAACTACCACTTTTTATATGGTGGTGGGGATAATCGCTCCTGATGCCGGCAAAATAACTTTTGATAATCAGGAAATAACCTCTTATCCGATCCATACCCGGGCTAAGTTCGGGATCGGCTATCTTTCCCAGGACCCTTCGGTATTTCGCAAGCTCAGCGTCGAAGAAAATATCATGGCGGTTTTAGAGACTCTGCCCCTGGTTCGTTCAGAACGCTTAAGACGCTTGGAGTCTTTGCTTAAAGAGTTGAATATAACCCATTTACGCCGCAGCAAAGCCTATACTTTAAGCGGCGGAGAAATGCGGCGACTGGAGATCACCAGGGCTTTAGTCACTAATCCTTCTTTTCTTCTTTTGGATGAACCGTTTTCGGGAATTGATCCGATCGTGGTCGGCGAAGCCAAAGAAATAATTTCCGAGTTGAAACGTAAAGGTATCGGGATCCTGGTGACTGACCATAATGTAAGAGAAACCCTTTCGATCACCGACAGAGCCTATTTGATTTCCGAAGGTAAGATCCTGATTTCGGGGACTGCTGAGGAGTTGATCAATCACACCGGGGCCCGCGAGGTTTATTTAGGTAAAGATTTCAGGATGTAAAAAACAACTAAGATCGGAGATAAAATGAAAGTAGAAGTAAAAAAGATCGATAAACTTAAACGCAAATTAAAGATCCAGGTAAACGGCGAGGAGTTTTTGCAAGAAAAAAAAGAGACTTATCAGACTTGTTCAAAAAGCCTGAAAGTTCCCGGTTTTCGTCCGGGAACTGCGCCTTTGGAGATTTTAGAAAAACACCACCAGGCTTTTCTTAAGGATGAGCTGCTAAAACAGATCCTGCCTAAATTTTACCGTCAGGCTTTAGAACAGGAAAAATTAAGCGCCGCCGGCTATCCGGAGATTTCCGAAGTCGAGCTTACCGAACAAAGCCTGTCTTTTTTAGCCAGTTTTGAGTCAAGGCCGGAGGTCGAGATCAAGGAGACTGCTTATAAAGGAATAAAGATCAAGGATAAAAAAATCCAGGTCAAGCCCGAAGAAGTAGAAAAAGTAATCACTAACCTCAAGGACGGGGTCAAGAAAGTCACTGAACAGGATCTGGATGATCAGCAGTTATCCCGTTGGGCTTCTTATCCTGATGCTGCCGCTTTCCGGGAAGCCATAAATAACCAGCTGTTCGTTGAAAAGCTGCGTGAGCGCAAGCAGAAGATCGAACAGCAGATCCGTTCTCAATTGCTGAAGTCAGTGAATTTCGAAATACCTAAAAGTGAGTTAGAGCACTATCATCAGCATTTACTTGAGCGGGAAACTTACAACTTGCGTACGCAGGGTATCAGTGATGAGGATCTGGATAAGTATAAGCAAGACTTAAGCCAGAAGCTTATGCCCTTAGCCGAAAGTGAAATAAAGCTAAGTTATGTCCTTGAGGCGGTCCGTTGCAAGGAAGGCATAAAACAACAGGATAATTCAGCCGAAGTGGTTTTTGGATTTATTTTGAGCCAAGCCCAATACGAATAAAAAGGGTCTACTACGCCAGTCAACTTGCATAATTAGAGGTATGGCTTCGTAGAACCGGTTAAAATTCCTGCGTAGCCCTATCGACTATAGGAAACTGAAGGGCGAAGCAGAAAAAAGGGAGGTTGTCATGAAAAACCAGATGTATGTTCCGATGGTGATCGAGCAGACCGGAAGAGTTGAACGCGCCTATGATATATATTCCCGCCTTCTTAAGGACCGGATAATCTTTATCGGTACGCCGATAGATGATAATGTTGCCAATGTGGTGATCGCCCAGCTGTTATTTTTACAGATGGAAGATGTTAATAAAGATATCGGGATCTATATCAATACTCCCGGAGGGGCTATCACCGCCGGAATGGCGATCTATGATACTATGCAATTTGTCAAATGCGATGTGGCCACTTATTGTGTAGGCCAGGCATCTTCGATGGGGGCTATGCTGCTTTGTGCCGGGGTAAAGGATAAACGTTATACTTTGCCTAATTCCCGGATCATGATTCATCAGCCCTGGGGAGGCGTTCAGGGTACGGCTGAAGATATTTCCCGCCAAACTAAAGAGATCTTAAGGCTGAGAGAGAGAGTTAACGAGATATTGTCACAACATACCGGGCAACCGATCGAAAAAATCCAGCAGGATACTGACCGGGATTATTTTATGAGTGCTGCGGAAGCTAAGAAGTATGGTATCGTCGATGAAGTCATAGTTCCGACCAAGGCTAGTAAAAAGAAATAATAGATTTTTAAAAGGACAAATCTATGAATGCAGTTTTAGTAGGCTTGCAATGGGGAGATGAAGGAAAAGGTAAGATAATCGACTATCTTTGTCGTTTAAGCGATGTAATTGTCCGTTTTCAGGGCGGTAACAACGCCGGACATACCGTGGTGGTTAATGGAGATAAATTCGTTTTTCACCTTATCCCTTCAGGTATTTTGCGTAAGGGTAAGATCTGTGTCATCGGAAACGGCGTAGTGGTCGATCCTAAGGTTTTAATTGAAGAGATCACCGCTTTGAAAAAATCGGGAATAGCCATATCTGGCCGCAACCTTAAGATATCGCCGTTTTGCCATATTATTATGCCGTATCACCGGCTAATGGACGCCTTGAGAGAGCAGGCGAGGTTTCGCAAGATCGGCACCACTAAAAGGGGTATTGGCCCCTGTTATTCAGATAAGATCGCCCGCTGCGGGATCCGGATGGTAGATTTTATCGATCCAAAGATTTTTCTTCAAAAATTGAAGGATAATCTGCTTGAGAAAAACGCTATTTTTCGCAAAGTCTACGGAGTCAAAGGTTTTTCAGCCGCCGGTCTTTACCAAGAGTACTGCCAGTTAGCCAAGATCCTGAAACCTTACGTCTGTAATCTGTCGGATTATTTCTATAAACCTAAGGATAAAAGTTTTTTGTTCGAAGGCGCCCAGGGTACTTTTTTGGATATTGATTTTGGAACCTATCCTTTTGTGACTTCTTCCTCAGTGATCGCCCCCAATGCTCTTTTAGGTTCGGGGCTGGGTTTTGTTAAGCTGGATAAAACGATTGGAGTCGCTAAGGCTTATACCACTAGAGTTGGAGAAGGGCCTTTTCCTACCGAGCTTGACGGTAAGTATTTAAATTATTTCCGGACTACCGGCTCTGAGTTCGGCGCCACAACCGGAAGGCCGCGCCGTTGCGGCTGGCTGGATTTAGTTTTATTGAAACAGGCGGTAAGGCTTAATAATGTCAGTGAGATAGTCCTGACTAAGCTTGATATTTTAGATCAGTTGAAAAAGATAAAAGTCTGCGTCAAATATCGCCTGACCGACTCTGAAGTCGGCGGTTTTCCTTGTGACTTATCAAAAGCCAAACCGCTGTATAAGGAGTTTAATGGTTGGAATTCTTCCACTCAAGACATCCGCATTTTCAAAGACCTGCCAAAGCCGGCTAAAATCTACATAAACTTCATCGAAGATTTTTTGGGTGCAAAGATAACTTTTGTTTCAGTCGGAGAAAAGAGAGAAGCAATTTTAAAAAAACCAGTTAAGGGATAAGGGGTAAAAAATGGATGCAATTATTTTTGTCTTCCTGGGAGCGTTTCTGGCTATAGCTTTTTGCGGTTTTCTGATCCGCTGGATTTTTCGTCAACCAGCCGGTAATGAGACTATGCAGAAGATATCCGGCTATATTTTTCAGGGCGCAAAAGGGTATCTAAAACAGCAGTATAAAGTGGTTTCGATTTTCTTTGTTTTGGTTTTCCTTGTCCTTTTGGCCATGGCCTTGAAGGGTTTTTTAGTCATCTTTGTTCCCTTTGCCTTTCTTACCGGAGGCCTTTTCAGTGGTTTCTGCGGCTGGTTGGGGATGTACGTAGCTACAAAATCAAATTCCCGCACTACCCAGGCTGCCAGTATCAGTTTGAACCGGGGCCTGCGTTTAGCTTTTAGCGCCGGAACCGTAATGGGTTTGATGGTGGTGGGATTGGGTTTACTGGAAATGGCTACCTGGTTTGTTATTTTAAAATGGTATTATACGGTGCATCAGCCTTTATCCGGCGATGCTCTTTTGACCGCGGTCACTTCGACTATGCTTTGTTTTGGAATGGGGGCATCAAGCTATGCCCTGTTTGCCCGTTTAGGCGGCGGAATATATACTAAGGCTGCAGATGTCGGCGCTGATCTGGTCGGCAAGGTTGAAGCCGGGATCCCTGAAGATGACCCCAGGAATCCGGCGGTAATCGCAGATTTGGTCGGCGACAATGTCGGTGATGTTGCCGGTATGGGGGCTGATCTTTATGAATCTTATGTTGATTCTATCGTGGCTACCATGGCTCTGGCAGCAGCAGCCGGGTTAGGCCTGAAAGGAGTGATCACCCCGCTGCTGATGGCCACCTGCGGTGTAGCTGCATCCTTGATCGGTTTCTTTTTTGTCAAGACTAAAGAAGAGGCAACCCAGAAAGATCTATTGAGAGCTTTGCGCCGAGGAGTCTGGACAGCTTCAGGGTTGGTGATTTTGTTTTCTTTTTTAATTGTTTATTATGTTTTGGGTAAAAAATATTTAGGTGTTTTTGGTTCAGTGGTGATCGGGCTTTTGACTGGTGTAGTCATCGGCCAGTTTACCGAGTTTTTTACTTCAGCCGGCTATCGGCCGACCCGTGACTTAGCGCGGTCTTCAAAAACCGGCCCGGCTACCCTGATCATCGAGGGGATTGCTTTGGGAATGCTTTCGCCGGTAGGTGCAGTTCTTGCCGTCGGCTGCGCGATCCTGGGAAGTTTTGCGATCAGCGGCGGTTTCAACGATTTCGGGATGGGCCTTTACGGAGTCGGTATATCGGCGGTAGGCATGCTTTCTACTTTAGGGATAACTTTGGCAACCGATGCTTACGGGCCGGTGGCTGATAATGCCGGCGGCGTAGCCCAAATGGCTCAGCTTCCCAAAGAGGTTCGTCGCAGGACTGATCAGCTTGATTCTTTGGGTAATACTACTGCCGCCACCGGAAAGGGGTTTGCTATTGGTTCAGCGGCCCTTACGGCCTTAGCTCTTATCGTTGCTTACCGGGACCACATCATCAATGAAGCTCTTCGCCTGGGCATTAAGGTTTCAATGGAGGTAAGTTTATTCGATCCAAATGTAATTGTCGGTATTTTTATCGGAGCAATGCTGCCGTTTATTTTTTGCGCTCTGTCTTTGCGGGCAGTCAGCCGGGCAGCCGCAGCGATAATCGAAGAAGTCCGCCGTCAATTTCGCCAGATAAAAGGCCTGCTTGAGGGTAAAGCTGAAGCTGATTATTCAACTTGCGTTGCCTTGACCACCAAAGCTGCTCAACACCAGATGATAATTCCTTCTCTTCTAGCGATCATTGCTCCGATAGCCACTGGAATGCTTTTAGGGGTAAGAGGGGAGATCGGCCTCCTGGTGGGAGCCTTGGCTTCTGGGTTTGTTCTGGCGGTGTTCATGGCTAATTCCGGCGGCGCCTGGGACAATGCCAAGAAATATATCGAAGAAGGAAATCACGGCGGTAAGGGTTCTGACTCGCATAGGGCCGCAGTTTGCGGGGACACTGTGGGTGATCCGTTTAAAGATACTGCCGGCCCCTCGTTAAACATCCTGATCAAGCTGATGTCCATGGTCTCAATCGTTTTTAGCGGCTTGATCATCAGCTACAGCCTTTTTAAATAAAAACTAACAGCTAAACCCCCGGGGTTGGGATATTTAAACCCCGGGGGTTTAGCTGTTACCTTCCTTTGAAATCCGCGGGAATTTTGATATAATAGCCCCCTTATGAATAAAAGCTATATCGAGTATCAAGAGGCTCTCCTGGGCCAGGAAAAGAAATGGGAAGGGCTTTGCCGCCGCTGCGGCGGCTGCTGTGGAGCCTATGACGACCCCTGTCAGCACCTGAAAGGTGATGCTAAAAGCGGGTTTTACTGCACGATCTATCCCCAGCGCTTTGGCCTCAAGAAAACTGTCAACGGTGAGGAATTCGACTGCGTTTTTGTCAAGGAAATATTGCATACTTACTGGAAAAATGACCATATTTGTGCCTATAAACAATATTTGAAAATGCCCTGGAAAATATGATGGCAGTTAAAAAGGTCAAAGGCGTAAACTTAGGCAGCTGGCTTCTGATGGAGGGTTATATCCTCGGCGGCCGCAATATCCCAGAGCATATTTTTAAACGAAGATTTAAAAGCCTTTACGGCCAAAAAGAACTGGAAAGATTCCAAACCTTTTTTCGGGATAATTACATAACTGAAGCCGACTTTAAGAATATTGCCGATATGCAGGCTTCGGTGGTGCGCCTCCCCTTTAATTGCCGCTTGATAGAGCCTAAACCTAACCGTTATTCGGAAAAAGGTTTTAGCTATTTAGCTAAAGCCTTTTCCTGGGCCAAAAAATACAACCTGGGAATAATCCTGGATCTACATGCCGCAGCCGGTGCTCAAAATTATGATTGGCATAGCGATAGTGACGGCCGGGCTGGTTTGTGGGAAAAAGAAGCATACCGTCAGAGAACTTATCGTTTGTGGGAAAAACTCAGCCAGCGGTTTAAGGATGAACCGGCCCTGGCCGGTTATGACCTTTTAAATGAGCCAGTATTGGGAAAAGTCCCGCCCAAAAATCTAGTTAACTTCTATTCCCAGGTCATCAAGCGCATTCGCCAGATCGATAAAAAACATACGATTTATATTGAAGGAGATAACTGGGCTCAAGAAATAGATTTTTTATCCGGCCTTATTTCGGAGAATGTTGCGATCAGTATTCATACTTATTTGCCGTTAAGCTACACATTCAATTTTAACCGCTTTTCTAAATTTCCCGGAAAAATCGAAGGCTTAGCCTGGGATAAAAAAAGAATCTACAAATATCTCGAACCCTATTATAAATTTTCACTTAAAAATAAAGTTAAGATCTTTGTCGGAGAGTTCGGGATCAACTGGCGGGGAGGTTGTTGGGGGGAGTTGGATTGGTTAGAGGGTATGCTTTCGGCCTTTGAAAGTTTTGGCTTCGAATATACTTATTGGACTTATAAGGCGGTTTCGCAGGCTTGTTTTCCTGACGGTCTCTATCAGTATCTTGATAATTCTCGGTTTGTCCAGAGGGAGGGCCCGGAATACGGTTGGGAGACTTATTTTAAACAATGGTCAAAGAACAAAAAAGCGATGGTTGATTTTTGGAAAACTGAGAATTACCGGCCCAACCAAAAAATAATCAGCCGGTTAAAGGAGTATTTTAAGAAATGATCGTTCCGGCACTACTTACTGATAAAAAGAATAAGCTTATCCAGATGCTTGAGGTTTGTTCGGGTTTTTGTGATTTTGTTCAGATCGACATCATGGACGGTATTTTTGTTCCTTCTAAAAGCTTGAGTTTAGATGATTTAAAAGGCCTTAACATCCCGGTGAGGAGCGAGGCTCATCTAATGGTCGCTGATCCCCTGGAGTGGCTTGCGGCTTTTAAAGCTTTAGGAGCCGAAAAACTCATCTATCATTTTGAAATAAAAAAGGATCATTCAGCTCTGATTTCTGAAATCAAAAAAAACGGCCTAAAAGCCGGCCTGGCCGTTAATCCTGATACCGCAATCAAAGATTTTGAGTATCTTCTGGATGAGGTTGATACGGTTCTGTTTATGTCGGTTAACCCCGGTTTTTACGGGGCGCAGTTTATCCCTGGAGTCCTGGAAAAAATAAAGAAATTTAAAACTAAATATCCCGATTGTCTGACCGGGATCGACGGCGGGGTCAAGCTTTCCAATGCTCGGTTGATAAAATCAAGCGGAGTTGATTATATCTGCGTGGGCAGTGCCGTGCTGCAAAGCCCTGACCCGCAGGCTTCCTATCAGGAGTTAGTCAAAATAACCAATGGCTAGAATTATACGCGGCCTCATTTTTTTTGTTCTTATTGTCATACCGATAGTTTTTTACAGCACTTTGAATAAAGATAAAAACCGCTCTAAAACCATGTCGCTTTTAAACAGCCAGCAGTCCGATGACCTTAAGCCTTCAGTGGCTTTGATCATCGACGATCTTGGTGAAAGCCTTAGTGACCTGCGGGAGCTTTATTCATTGGATGTTCCGCTTACAGTCTCGATCATCCCTAATCTTAAATTTTCCAAGAATATCGCTAACATCGCTTCCCGCTGCGGTTTTTCGGTATTTATCCATCTGCCCCTGGAGCCGAAACAAGGTGAAAAATATCAGTCCAAACGTTATCGTTTTTTAAGCCCGGATCTAAGCCAGCGGGAAAATGAAGCTTTACTGCGTGATTATCTTAACTCCTTAAGGGTTGCTGTCGGAGTCAATAACCATATGGGTTCAAAAGCCACCGAGGATTACCAATTTATGGCTTTTTTGATGAAAAAAATAAAAAATAAAGGGTTGGTTTATGTTGACAGCCGGACATCACTGGATTCGGTTGCCTACGACGTTTGCCAGAGAAGCGGCCTGACCTGTGGCTACAATCAAGGCTTTCTTGACGGGCTGGATGACCTTGAGCATATCGAAAAACAGATTGAGGAGCTGGCTGGAAAAGCCCAGGACAAAGGCAAGATGATTATCATCGCTCACCCCCGGCCAAATACCTTAAAAGCCCTTAAGCGGAAAATTTCCCGGTTAAAGGAAAAAGTAAACTTTATTACTATCAAAGAGTATTTTTCCCTTTAATGATGAAAAAGGTTTTATTACATATTTGTTGCGGCATCTGTGCAGTTTATTGTATAGAAAAGTTGCGCCAGGAAAGTTTCCAAGTAGGCGGTTTGTTTTTTAACCCCAACATTCATCCTTACCCTGAATATTCCAAGCGTAAACAGGCCGTGGAAAAAGTTGCTGAAACTAGTGGTATAATGCTTGAACCAAGCAGCTATCCGATTTTTGACTGGTTGAAGATTCATCAGGCCTACGCTGCCGAGAAGGAAGGCGGCTTGCGCTGTAGTTCTTGCTATCGGATGCGCCTGGAGCAGGCCAGGTTGGTGGCCGCTGAGAAAGACTACGATTATTTTACTACTACTTTGACGGTCAGCCCGCATAAGAACAGTGAACTTATCTTTGAAATCGGAAAGGATATCGGCGGCGATAAGTTTTTAGCCCTGGATTTTAAGAAAAATGACGGGTTTAAAAAAACTCTCCAAGCAGCGAAAACCTTAGAGCTTTACCGACAGGATTATTGTGGCTGTATTTACAGCCGGAAGTAGTGTAATAGGTCAATGAACGAACGATATTATTCATTCAATATTTATTTACGCAAAATTTTCGGAGAACGGGTTCAGCGGATAAGCCTGAATGCCGGCTTTGCCTGCCCTAACCTTGACGGAGCCAAAAGCCGACGGGGTTGTGTTTATTGTAATAACAAAGGTTTTTCCCGTTTTGCTGAAACCGGCCTTGACCTGCGTCAGCAGATAGCCGATTCGATTGAATTTTATACTAAGCGCCTGGGGGTAAAAAAATTTATTGCTTATTTTCAGGCTTTTTCCAACACTTATGCTGATTGCCGGACTTTAAAAGAAAGCTATGATTTGATAAAAGAGTTTCCTCAAGTTTGTGGTTTATTTATTTCCACCCGGCCGGATTGTGTTGATGAGGAAAAGATCAAACTTATTGCCGGTTATGCCAGGGATTACCTGGTTTGGATCGAATATGGCCTGCAAACTACCCAAAATCCGGTTTTAACTTCGATCAACCGCAATCATAGCTATGAGGATTTTTTGGCAGCTTTGGCTTTAACCAGAAAATACGGCATCAACGTAGGGGCTCATTTGATTTTCGGTTTACCGGGTTCCAGCGATCAGCAAATAGCCGAGGATACCGAACGCATCGCTAATCTGGATATCCAGGGAGTAAAGTTTCATGTTTTACATGTTTTGCGCCAGACTGAACTTGAAAGTCAATACCAAAAGGGAAGTTTAAAACTGCTGGATCAGGCAGCCTATGTAAAAATCGTCTGCGATTTTTTGGAAAGGATCCCTCCAAAGTGGGTGATCTTACGGCTGGTCTCTGATGCTGACCGCGATTATCTAGTTGCTCCGGACTGGATCAATAATAAACCAGCAGTTATTGAAGAGATAAGAAAAGAATTAGCCCGGCGGGAAACTTTTCAAGGATCTTATTATGAAGGTAATTGTAGCTAGGATCACTAACGGACAGATCAAGGTAGCTGAAGAGACAGTCAGCTCGATTGCTAAAGGTATAGCGGTTTTCATCGGCTTTAAAAAAGGCGATAAACCGGTTGACCTTTCATCGATGGCTGAAAAAATAGTCAACTTGAGGATTTTCGAAGATGAGGCCGGAAAACTGGCCTATTCAACTATCGACAAAGGCTATTCGATCTTAGCCATACCCAATTTTACCCTTAATGCTGTAACTTCCCGCGGCCGCAGGCCTTCTTTTGATGATTCTTTGGCTTATACCGAAGCCGAAAAGTTTTTCGATGCTTTTGTCTTAGCCTTGAAAGCCTATGGCTTGACAATCGAGGAAGGAGTTTTCGGGGCTCATATGGATATCCAGCTTGATTTTGACGGCCCGGTTAATATTATACTTGAGAACGAAAAATAATTATGCATCCGATTTTATTTACTATTGGTCCGCTGACGATTTACACCTATGGGTTTTTTGTTTTCCTGGGAGTGCTTTGTGGATATTTAGTTTCAAGCTCATTGGCAAAGAAAGACGGTATTGAAAGCAACATTTTTAGCAATATCATCTTTTGGGTGATTGTTTTTAGTTTTCTGGGGGCAAAGCTTTTATACCTTTTAATCGAGTGGCGCTATTTTTTAAGCCAGCCCCTAGCATCATTAAGGAGCGGTTTTGTTTTTTACGGCGGAATAGTTTCCGGTTTAGCCGCACTTTATTTTTTAATCCGAAAATACAAAATAGCTTTTTTGAAATTAGCCGATATCCTGGCCATCGGCCTTAGCCTGGGGCATGCTTTTGGCCGGCTGGGTTGCTTTACTTATGGCTGCTGTTTTGGCCGCCCCGAACAGGGTTGGTTAGGACTTTTGTTTCCATTGGATTCACCGGCTGGTTATAGCGGCCTGAAGGTCATTCCTACCCAGCTTATCGAAGCTGGCTTTCTGGTTTTGCTGTTTTTTTTACTTTTACGGCTTAGGAACCGGAAAAGGTTTTCCGGCCAGGTTTTTCTTTCTTATTTGATCATTTACGGAGTTTTTCGTTTTATGATTGAATTTTTACGGGGCGATTTCCGGGGCAGCCTGTTTTTTCTCTCTACTTCCCAGTTGATCTCGTTGGTTTCACTGGGCTTGGGCTTTTGGTTCTATTACCGTAAATTAAAACAGCGGTTTAAACCATGATCGGTTTTTTATTCCGGATATTATTTTTTTACCTGATTTTCAGCCTTATTTTTAGAGTGATCATCTTTTTTATCCGGCTTTTTGCCAGCCAGGCCCGCTATAACCGTCAACAGCAAAACCAGCCAAAACAAAAACAGCAACCGCCTGAGTATAAAGATGTGATCGATGCCGAATTTAGAGAGGAGGAATAAAAGCCTGTGGTATAATCAGTAGAGGGTAAAACAAAGGAGGAAAATATGTCTAAAAATCATGATGCTAGGAAAAACGTAAAAAAGAAGCCGGCCAAAACCCTAAAAGAGCGGCAGCTTGAGAAAAGAGATAAAAAACAGCAGAAAGGTCACGATTGGAGTGGAAACCTTAGTCAAGCCTAGGCCGATGAAATTCAGCGAACTTAATCTACCGAAAAATATCCTGAACTCTTTGCAACGAATAGGGTTTACCGATCTTACCCCGATTCAGGAAGCGACTTATCCGATTATTTTGACCGGCCGCGACCTTTGTGCTCTGGCTGAGACCGGTTCAGGTAAGACCAGCGCCTGTGCGATTCCCCTGATCCAGAAAGTCGAATCCGGCCGTAAGACTATTCAAGGGTTGGTGATCGTGCCGACCCGTGAACTCTGCATCCAATATGTCGATGAGATCCATAAGATCGCATTGAGAACCGAAGTCGCGGTTTTTGCGGTTTACGGCGGTTTTGATAAGTCAATACAAGTGACCAAGCTTAAACACGGGGTGCATATTCTGGTGGCTACTCCCGGCCGGCTGATCGACCTGATGTACGACGGGGTAGTCGATTTGACTGATGTTAAATGCGTGGTCCTGGATGAGGCTGACCGGCTGCTTGACGAAGGATTCCTGGAAGGCATTGAGTTTATTCTTTCCTGTATCCGTCACCAGCATCAGATTCTGATGTTTTCAGCCACTATGAACCCGGCCACTAAAAAACTGGCTAATGATTGCTTAAAAAACCCCGAGCATATATCTTTGATCAGCCAGCAGGCCACACCAAAGGCTATCGAACATTACTTTGCCTATGTTGACCGGACCGGAAAAGAAAAGGCGCTTCGGGATTACCTGCGCCACGAAAAGATCAACCAGGCGATCATCTTTTGCAATGCCCGCCATATGGTCGATAAGCTGCATAAAACTTTACGCAAATATTTCCCTGATGTCGAATATATCCATGCCGGCCGTCCTCAAGATAAGCGTTCTTCGATAGTCCGCAATTTCCGGGCTAAAAATATCCGTTATTTAATCGCTACTGATGTTGCCGGCCGCGGCCTGGATTTTTCCCATATTTCCCATATTATCAACTGGGATTTTCCTCCCGGCGAGCAATATACCCATCGCACCGGCCGAGCCGGGCGTATGGGCCGAAAAGGTCTGGCTTTATCCCTGGTAACTGACCGTGATATTCCGGCTCTCCGGGAAGCCTTGCAGGCCACTAAAGTTACTCCTCATTGGCTTGGTCCGGATCCCCTGGTTCGTTCCTATCACCGGCCCCAACGGCCTACACATCAGCCGAGAAGGCCTCACCGCCCTTACAACCATAAATAAATCATTGCCCATTTTTAACCGTCTGCGGTATAATAAATAGGGGATAGGAGCATCGTTCTCTTAAGCATAACAGTATAAATCGTACCTAAAATGGAGGGTGAATATGAGTAAAAGGGCTATAAAATGGCTTTATCAGGAATTGCCGGCCTTGGTCGCTAAAAATATTTTAAACCAGGAGGCCGCCGATAGAATAAAACGATATTACGGCGACGTAAAGAGCAGCAGCAAAATAGCGGTGATGTTGATCATCGGCGGGACGCTGGGCGCTCTTTTGATAGGCTTAGGCATAATTCTCTTGCTGGCTCATAATTGGGAAGATCTTTCCCGGTTCACACGAACAGTATTGTCAATAGCGCCTTTGGTTGCCGGGCAAGGATTGGTAGCATGGGTTTTATTAAAACGGCCCGGTTCTCAAGCCTTTACCGAGGGTTCGGCAACCTTTCTATCTCTCATGGTCGGGGCTTCGATAGCCTTGATCAGCCAGACCTATAATATTCCCGGTGATACCGGCACTTTTATTTTAACCTGGATGTTGTTGATCATACCGCTTACCTACATCATGAACGCATCTTTGCCGGCGGTAATCTATTTAATCGGTATTACTGCCTGGTCCGGGACATATTGGGATGATCCGGCTAAAGCAGTTTTGTTCTGGCCCTTAGCGGCGATAACTACACCTCATTTTATCTGGGCTTTGCGTCGAGAGATCTATACTTTGCGCAGCACCATGCTTTCTTTGGTTATGGTCGTATGTATTTCTTTTGCGGCAAGTTTTAGTTTAGGAAAGACTTCGCCTGGTTCATGGGTAGTTATTTTTCCGGCTATTTATGCAACTTTTTATTTCCTTGGTTGGCAAAAATTTAATAAGATCACCACTAACTGGCAACGGCCTTTACGCCTGATCGGGGCCGTAGGTTTATTTATCCTTGCTTTTCAATTTACTTTTCGCGGTTCATGGCAATATTTAGATCGTTATGCTTATGGGTTGAAGAGGAACATTTCCGGCTTTGGCGCTTTGCCGGATCATATTATAACCTTAGCGATAATAACCATGGTAATCTTATTGTTTTACGATAACCTTAAACGCAAGAATTGGACGATCGCATTATTTGGAGCAGTTCCGGTGCTGGCAATATTAGCTTATTTTCTTAGGGAGTCTTCAATTTTTTTGCCGGTAATAATTTTCAATGTTTATTTATTAGCGTTAAGTTTAAGCCGCATTATCCTTGGGGCTCGTAATAACAGCTTGGCAAGTATTAATAGCGGAATGTTGATGTTAGCGATACTGATTATTGCCAGGTTTTTTGACAGCGGTATTAACTTTATATTAAAAGGATTGGTTTTTATAATCGTCGGTATTGGTTTTTTGGTCGGCAATGTCATCCTTGCCCGCCGGATCGGAGGTGCAAAATGAAAAATCGATTAATTGTGGGATTATTTTTAGCGGTTTGTTTGATCCAGGTGGTTACGCCGCTTTCAATGATAATCAAGCGGGAGAATACTCTTAACAACGGCCAGCAATTTAAATTCAAAACTGCACCGGTCGATCCTTACGATGCTTTTAGAGGTAGATACGTTGCTTTAAGAATTGAAAATGATTATTTGCCGGTTGCCGACCAAAAGGAATTCATAAAGGGGCAAACAGTTTACGCGTTGATAAACGTCGATGATCAGGGGTTTGCCGCATTTACTGCCGCAGTCACTCAACGGCCTAAAGGGAAACCGTATATCAAGGCAAAAGTGCGGTATGTCTCCCAGGGTAAGGTTTATTTAGATCTACCTATCGATCGGTATTATATGGAAGAAAAAGCTGCTCCTGCAGCAGAAAGAGTTTATCGTCAGCGCAGCCGACGCAACAAACAGGATGCCTACGTAATCGTAAAGATTAAGGATGGTTTCGCCGTTATCGAAGGCTTATATATAGCCGGGCAACGAATCGAAGACGCAGTAAAACAGGACATCGAGAAATAGAAGGCCTGCCAGCGGTAAGATTCCTAAAACAAGATAGCTGGTTAAAAAGAAAGGGGATTTATGCGAAGTTTATTTATTTTTTTGTTGGCTGGTATTTTTGTTGGCAACATAGCCGGGGAGGTCAAAGCAATGGAAAAGGACACAGTGGTTTTAGAAACAAGTCAGGGCAATATCGAAATCAAACTAATGCCGCAAACAGCACCGAAGACTTGCCAGAATTTTGTTGGTTTGGTCGAAAAGGGCTATTATAACGGCATAATCTTCCATAGAGTAATCGCTGATTTTATGATCCAGGGCGGCGATCCCACCGGAACCGGAAGAGGCGGTAGCTCGATTTGGGGCGCTCCTTTTGAAGATGAAGTCACTGCCAGTGTTGAGTTCGACAAGAAAGGCCTGTTAGCCATGGCTAATTCCGGGCCCAATACCAATGGAAGCCAGTTTTTTATCACCACTATTCCTACGCCCTGGCTGAATATGAAGCATACTATATTCGGCGAAGTAGTTTCCGGTTACGATGTGGTGGAAAAGATAGAGGGCGTTAAAGTCGATTCAGTCAGCAAGCCCATTAGCGAGCAAAAAATCATCAAAGCCTACATGAAATAACTGCAACAAAAACAGGCCAAGGAGGGGATATGAATTTACTACTATTTATCATTGTGCTTGTAACGTCTTTTATCGTGGTCAGAATTGGCGCAATCGCTTTCCAATTAACCGGCCTTGAGTGGTCACTGGCTAAATTTCAGGCTCTTTCTTGTTACTCGGGCACAGGGTTTACCACTAAAGAAGCTGAGCTGGTGGTGGGTAACCCTCAGCGAAGACGCATTGCTTCGGCTCTGATTATTTTAGGAAACGCCGGGTTGGTTACGATGATCGCAACAGTCGCCAACTCCTTACGGCCGAATATAAGCGTACCTAAGTTTACCATTCCCTTTTTGCGTTTTGTTTTTCCTTCCTGGCTGTTACCCTGGATAAATTTAACCATTATTGCAATTGCCATATATATGGTTTATAGGGTATTTAGCCATTCAGGGCTTACTAAGAAATTGACCAAAATCCTGCGGTCGCGCCTGATCAAGAAAGATATTGTTAAACCGGTGTCTTTTGAGGAACTTTTAGTTGCTACCGGCGGCTATGGGGTTTCAAGCATAGAAATTTGCGGGGACAGCCCGATTCTTGATAAGACTATACTTCAAACTAATTTAAGAGATAAAAATATTAATGTTTTAGCCATTGAACGTGATGGAGAAGTCATCCCTAATCCTAAGGCAGATATTAAAATGATAATCGGCGACAAAGTGATCTGCTTTGGAAAACTGGAAGATATCAGAAATGAAATTTGCGTAATTCCTAAATAACCTACCGGGAGAAAATGGACAAGCTATCGTTAAATCGAGCCCTTAATTTTTCAATTATTGACGGAGCCCTGTCTGCGGTCATGGGTTCGTTGGCCGGGGGTATGTTTTTGATGGGATTCGCCTTAAAAGTTTTGAAAGCCGAAGTCTCGCAGATAGGCCTATTGGCAGCACTTCCCATGTTTGCCAACCTCATTCAAATATTCGGTTCCTATATTATCGAGAAAACCGGCAAAAAAAAGCTGTTTTGTTTTATTTGCGTCGGCCTGAGCCGCTTGCTGTGGATTGCGATTATCATGCTGCCTATGGCAATTTTTTCATCCTTTTCCGATTGGCGTGTTTTAGTCCTGGTAATAGTCATTGCAGCGTCGAGCCTTTTAAGTTCGCTATCGGGAGTGGCCTGGCTGGCCTGGATGAGCGATTTAGTTCCCGAAAATGTTCGCGGAACCTATTTTGGAAAACGCAATATGATCGCTTCGGCCTGTGGAGCGGTGGTTATTCTCGCAGCTGGAAAATTCTTAACCCTTTGGGGTTCGCGGTTCGGCGAGGATAACCCCTATAGCTATATTATAATCTTTTCTTTAGGGTTGGCGGTAGGATTGCTCAGTACCTGGTTTTTGATTCGGATACCAGAAGCAGAGAGCGCAATCCAAACTCCAAAAAACTCAATAGATTTTTCTCTATTTTTGAAACCGTTAAAAAATCATAATTTTTTCAGGCTTATTATCTATGTTTCGTGTTGGATATTTGGCGTCCAGCTTGCCGCGCCCTTCTACGGAGTTTTTATGATCAGCAATTTGAAAATAGATTTTTCAACTATAACCATTTTTGGAACATTCGCTATGTTGGCAACCTTATTGATGATGAAAATCTGGGGGCCGATTTCAGATAAACTGGGGAATAAGCCGATAATCATCGTTTCCGGATTGATTTTAGCTACAATACCGCTATTATGGATAGTCGCGTTGCCAAAAAATTATTATCTACCGATAATGATAGCCCATCTATTAACCGGCGCTTTTATGGCCGGAGCATCTCTTTCCCAATTTAATATTCTGATTAAGCTTTCTCCTCGGGAAGGCAGATCTGCATATCTGGCTTTGTTTGCGGCGATCACCGGTATTATCGGCGGGACTGCTCCGATTATCGGTGGATGGCTTTCCCAAATTTTTGAGAGCTTTCATTTTATGATTTTTGCTTATCAAGTTTCTAATCTGCACATGATTTTTTTAATTTCGGCCGTTATTCAAGTACTGACATTGTTTTTTATTCTAAAAGTCAGCGAGCCTCAAGCTTCGACACCAATGGCGGTTATAATGCAGTTGAAAAATGATCTTAATCCCCAAACCGGTATTGCCAGCACGACAGATTTTTTTATTATTGAGATGAAGAAAACCGAGAACATTTTAAAAAAGGTAGACCAATATACAGAAGAAATTGCCGAGAAATCAGAGAAACAGATCGAAAAAATTATAAAAAAGGGTGAGCAGATAGCAGAAAAGCCTTTAAAGAAACTAAAAGATTTTTTAAAAGACGATGATTAAATAGGAGGTAATTATGTCTAGATTTAGCGGGATATTCCAGGATTTAGTGGTTAAAAAGTTGGGGCAGTTATATCAATTTGCTACTGAATTCGGGCCTAGAATAGCACTGGCAATAATTATTTTTATAATTGGCTGGATATCGGCAGTGCTGCTTAAGAAAATAGTCTCAAAGCTGCTTAAGGCCCTGGGACTTGATGTGCTATCCGAGAGAGCCGGTTTAAAACCTTTCCTGGAAAAAGGCGGAATTCAAAAAAAGCCATCGTCTCTGGCTGGCTTACTTTTGTACTGGATCATTATTTTCAGCACCTTAGTCATGGCGTTTAACACCCTGCAACTAAATACCGCCTCCCAGCTGATACAACAGACTCTGGCTTACGTACCTAAGTTTATCATGGCTTTAATTCTTCTTGCCATAGGTATATTCTTGGGCCAGTTTGTCGGTAGACTTGTGGAAACGACTTCGCATTTAGCCAGCATAAATTTTTACCGTCCTTTAGGTAAAACAGCGCGTTATCTTGTTGTGGCACTGACTATAATGATTTGTTTGGAGTATCTGGGCTTGGCCAGGACTTCGATTGCCATTATTTTTGGAGTAGTACCGTTAATCGTTTCCTTGCTTTTTATTATTGGAGGAAGAGAGATCGTTTCAAGTATTATAGCCGGCAGGCTTCTGATGAAAGTATATAAACCGGGCGATAGAATAGAATTTGATTTAATCTCAGGACAGATAAAGGTTATTGATTTTATCGTTACAAAAATAACCGTTAACGACGGAGAAATAATTATTTCCAATTCAGAATTAAGCAAAAAAACCGTTAAAAAAACATAAACCAAATCAATCCGGCTATCCGATAAAATAAACCATTGTCCATTCCTAACCGTTTGCGGAAAAATTTTATTGCATATAGGATAAAGATTGGCTATAATAAATCATGCCTTTAAGAATGAGGCTAAATACGGCCATTTTTTGGAAAGTAGTTTTAGTGACTGTTTTTTTTCTATCCAGTCTAGCCTATGCTCCGTTAGATTCCCGCGCTGAATTTTTAAAATTAAAAAAACCGGCTTCGATCAAACTGCACAAAGCAGGTGGAGGTGTCGTGTTTGATCGAGAGAAGGCTGAGAAGGTCGGCATGCCTTTATCTCAAGATGCCAAATTTGACTCCGAGCGGAAGGGAGACTTAGTCAAAATCTGGAGTTATGCCGATTCAAAACAAGGCAAGGGAGATGCTCAATTGCGCGGTATTGATTATGAAGATTTCGTTCTCTTGGGAGATGTCCCGTCCAATTCTAAGGTAAAATGCGACCTGCTAATAGTTTACGAATGTTACGGTTTGGGTAATATTGCCCGTTACGCTTCAGGTAAGGCTTTCTACTATGCAAAGCTTAATTCCGGTTTGTTGGTAGAAGAGGACAACCGAGCCTGGGATAGTCCGGCCCTGGGAAAGACAATATTTTCTAAAACCAACGACTCTAATGCGCCGATAGACTGGGGTAAAGATTTGCAGGATTTTATAAATAAACAGATAGCCAGTCAGCTTGTTGAGGAAGGAGTCAAGGCCGCGGCTAAAGCTTTGGGCGCGGCTTCCACCTCGGTTACTATTGCCGGGGCTGTGGTTACCATAGCCATGGAAGTTATCGATTTAGCAATTAATGCTTACGAAAAAGAAGAGGATAAGAATAAGCTTGATTTTACCATCAGCGGCTCCGGTTCGGTGACTTACGAAGATATCTGGTTGAAAGTAGCCGGAGATTTCGGAAGGCTGCCCGGCGGCAAAAAGTTCGGGAATATCTACCGTACCTTTCTTAACCTTGATATCCGTTCTTACGCCTTAACCGCGCTGCAGGAAGCTGACGTAACCAGCGTTTATGTTGATTTTTATAACCACGAGCCTCATGATGTCGATGATGGAGGTAAGTGGATGCCTAAACGGGGTTTTCGGATAAAAGAAATTTATTTGAAGAACTATGACTCTGAGAATATAGTCATACCCGAAAATTATACTTACCCGGTTATTGATATCACCGAAGTCAAGCCTTACTCATTTAAAGACGAACCTTTGCGTTTAGGCCAGGAGCAGATAATAATTGCTAAGTTTGTCAATAAAGGCACCGCTGCTTTTCGGCCTTGTAAAGTTAGGGTGATTACTCCCGACCCTCACAAGTCTTTCGATATTAATTTAGACCCCGGTTACGGTTCAGAATATGAATACAGGTTTTCTTATACCTTTGACCGGGTTGGAGACAATACTTTCATTTTTGAGATTGACCCCGAAGGAAAGCTTGATGAGTATATAGATCTAAAGCGCCGGAAGAGTTTTTCAATAAAGGTCGAATCTCTACCGGATTTGGAAGTTGAGCTTTTGCATATGCCTGATGAGCTGGTGGTCAATCAGGAGGCTTCCCTGGCCTTAAAAGTCAAGAATACCGGAAAGCTTGCTTCAGAGCCTACAGAGTTGAGTTTATCGGCAAACAATAAATTAATTAAACAAGAAAAAATCAAAGCTTTGCCCCCGGGGGGTTCCGAAACCGTATTTTTTAAATGG